>Ga0209208_10002310_pt1 | contig 27292 bp, 17 predicted proteins | sample S1TSphfallax_3_FD_187694 | JGI IMG/M metagenome (GOLD analysis project Ga0209208, IMG submission 187694) | Host-associated microbial communities from peat moss isolated from Minnesota, USA - S1T2_Fd - Sphagnum fallax MG (SPAdes) (version 2) | ecosystem: Host-associated > Plants > Peat moss >...
TTTGTTGTTTGCGATGATATTTGGATCGCAATATACCCCTCTTTTGTTGTAGTGATACATAAAGTTTAGATAGCTTGCAATTTTTGCCATTGCAAACAACACTAGGAGAAAAACAAAGGTTTTCAACTATGGTTTCAACTACGTTTCAACTACATTTTGAAATTGAAAACATCACTTCTAACTGTAAAATGATGTTTTCAACTACTTACCAAAATAGTCAACAATGTTGAGTCAAACCCACAACATAGTCAAAACCTACTTACACATGTCAAAATTTCAGCCAACATTGAAATGACAAGATTTTTGTTGAAAGTGACAAACCATTTTAATTGACAGAACATTTTCGACTTATGAATGAAGCTCATCCATTTTCATCCAAATCTCAAAGTTGAACTTTCAACTATTTTCCAACTCCAGGATTTGTCATATGGGGTGACTTCCCATTAGATGAACTTCATCCACTAATAAATCATGATATCATCAAATAATGAATTGAAATTTCAACTACATTCTAACTAGGTCATCAAATTGTAATTTCAACTATGTTACAACTAAACCAATCAAAGAGTCTAACCAATAGTTTGTTGCCATGTGGCCCTATTCAAAGTTATGTATAGGCAAAGAATCTAAACAATGGTTTGTTGACATGTGTCCCTACCTAAAATCATGTGTAGGCTTAGGTCTAGGTATGTAGGACCACTTAAAAATAAATAGATAGGTATCCACCTACTAGGCCTACCTATTTATATAGACCTCCCTAGCCTAACCCTAGGTAGGTAAGTAGGTAGGCCTAGGTAAATAAATAGACCATAGTGTTACTTAGGCTTAAGGTAGATAAGTAGACTTCAGATAATCCTTCTTTTCACCACGTGGCCTTTAAGGTCAAACCTTTCTTATTAGTTTAAGGTGCCAACTTCACCTTTTGAAAACACTTGGTGCACCAAATTCATCATGTAGTTTACAAATTTGAAAGTTATGACAAACACTATTGGATAAATATTATAGTTTCACTCAAGTTGATATTTTGTCTCGAGTGTTTTGAAGAAATGTTTTTTTAACTTTTTCTAGTTTGAAACCCCATATCATTTTCATTTAAAGTCCGTTTTGAGTGATCTAAAAAGCTATAGGTGTGCCAACTAGTGATTTACAAAACTTTTTTGAACTCCAAATGCAACAAATAAGTGAGAAAATAGTTTAATATCAATATTTGAAATTGTGATATTTTGTTTCAAATGTTTTGAAAAAAAACTTTAAACCTCTCTAGTTTGAAACCCCATATCTTTTTATTTTAGGTCCATTTTGAGTGATCTAAAAATCTATGGGTGCACTAACTAACAATCTACAATATCTCTTGGATCCTCAAATGCAACAAAGCAATGAAAAAATAGTTTAATTTCAAATTCCAAAATTGTGATATTTTGTTTCAAATGTTTTGAAAAAAAACTTAAAACCTCTATAGTTTGAAACCCCGTATTTTTTTATTTATAAGTTCATTTTCAGTGATTTAAAAAACTATGGGTGCACCAACTAGCAATCTACAATATCTCTTTGAATTTCAAATGTAGCGAAACAATAAGAAAAAAATTGAATTTCAAAATCCAAAACTATGATATTTTGTTTTAAATGTTTTGAAAAAAAACTTGAAACCTCTCTAGTTTGAAACCCCATATATATATATATATATTGAGTGATTTAAAAAGCTATTGGTGTGCCGACTAATGATCTAAAAAATATATTTTCTAATCCAAATGCCACTAGACAATGACAAAACAATTTAATCTCAAAATTTGAAAATATTTTAACAAATCTATCACCAAACATGAACCCCCTTACACAAAACAACCCATATTGTCCTCTTTCTTTGACCAAACTGAATGTTTTTCGTAGCATTAGAAGTGTTAAAAGGAAAGATATAAAATTTATTTTAACAAAAAAAAGGAACAATGTGTAAGAAGTCAACTTCCTTTGAAATCTTAAATGCATGGTGGTAGGCCTATTTACCTTAATTGAAATTAAGTTGTAATTTTGGATTTTTATATTAAGTTCTTTTGTCATTGTTTTGTTGCATTTGGACTTGAAAAAATTCTTGTATATATTTAATTGATACACCCCATAGGTTTTTAGGTTGCTCAAAATAGACTAAAAATGAGAAAGATATGGGGTTTGAAATTAAAGAAGGTTTTAAGATTTTTCCTCAAAACATTTCAGACAAAATCTAAATTAAATTGCAATTACAATTTTAATTACATGGTGCTTAGGCTTTGTTAAACTAGGGTTAACCATTTGAGTTTAATTAAGTCTTTAATATCAACTAGAGTTCAACTATAATCCACTATAGGTCTATTTGTAATTTTTAAGAAAACAATTGAAACAAAATATCATAATTTCGAATTTTAATATAATTTTGATGTTACTTTGTTGCATTCGAGGACAAAAAGGTCTTGTATATCCCTAGTCATAGGTTTTTATATCACTTTAAATGGACTAAAAATGATAAATATATGGGGTTTGAAAATAAAGAGGGTTAAAGCTTTTTCTTCAAAACAATTGAAACAAAATATCACAAATTTCTTCTTCCTCCTCTTCATGTTTTCTTCCTTACTCATTTGCTTTTGGTGTTTAGAGAAAAATTGTAATCCTTCAATTTGCACTTCTAATGACATGAAGATTGTTATTGATTTAGTTAAAAAATGAAAAAAATTAAAAATTTGTATTGGTTCTTAGGCTTGTGTTCAATGTTGGGTGGTTCCAAGTATTTAATATTCAATTATTAACTAGAATAAAACAACAACTACTTATAATTATTAATTAGTTTAATACACTTACTAATTATTGTACATAATACTAACTAATAGGGAATAATCTTCATAAAAATATTTAATTTATTGTAATGAAATTAATTTAAAAAACTTGAATAACATTAATTATTTAAATATTGCACTAACCATAATGATTGGGACAAATACATACATTAATCTAATAACATTATTATTTTCAAATGTTAAATTATAATTAATTCTAAGCTAGGCTAATTTGAATTTTATAGTTTTAATAATTATTAGTATTATAATACGATCATAATTTAGGCAAATAATTAATAACTAATTCCTATCAATTAATTTAACATACATTATGTCGAAACTTAATTAAATTATACTAGGGCTAACCATTTAAGGTTAATTAAATGTTTAATGTGACACCTAAGGTACACTTAAAAGAAAGCCATGAAGCACCTATGCTAGACCTAATTAAACCACATGCTTATACCTTTGGTGCATGCCATGTGTGCAAGTATCTAGTATTTCAAAGAAATAATTCAAAAATTAAAAAATCAAATTAATCAATAATGTTTTTAATGTATTCAATTATTTAGCAGGTATTTATAAAATAATATAATTATCTATTTATAATAACATTTAAATAAAACTACTTTTTTTTTTAAACCTTTAAAAAAATTTGTGATCAACTAATTGAGTAAAAAATAATTAGGTTTTAAATTGACTATCGTACAAAATAAATTAACTAGTTGGTAATTCCTAAATATTTACTATAAATTATTAATTTTTTAAATCATTAAATTAATTTGTAGATAATGAATTAATTTAATAATTAACTATTAAATAATTAATATTATTAGTTATTAACCATAATTATATAGTTGGGGTAATCCAACTTATAAATGAGATGGGACCGAATTTTTAATGGCCAACTTTCGACGTATGTTGGTGAATGGCAATGAACCATTTGTCTTCCCATCACAAGTCTTACAAGTTTTTATTATAATGATTCTTCCAACCCATGGTGGAGGGTTATATTGCATAAGGAGCCATGCAACAAGCACGTGTTCCTAGACACTTATGGGGAGTACATTAACACAAACGAATATGGAAATGTGTTGGATGCATAAAGGGGAATGTTAAATGCACCAGCCATTCCAAGTAATGTTGGTGCAATACTCCTCTCTAGGGAGGAGTCACTATTATTCAATGAATCAAGGCAATTTAGCTTTGAAAGACAATCCCAAGGAAAAAATTATAGGACATAAAAATGTTGTTTCAATAAGCAAGGACATGTCAACTCAATGTTCCACGTTTTTAAACCATGCCCAATGATTTTAAACAAAGATGTTTGTGTTCTCCCACATTTGATGTTATATCACATTTGGACACCATGAAACAAAAAAAAAATTCAACAAACTTAAGGTTTCTAGCAACAAGGTCTAGTGTAATGAAAGGTATTAACTTCAAAATCAAGGGGTTTTGAAATTACCAAAGTTGGAAACTAGTCACAACAAAGTTGTAAAAAAATCGCAATTAAGTTGAACCTAAAGTCAAATCAAATTTGAAATATAATGGAAAACACATACATTATTTCATCCATCAAATTTTACCAACATTCATCTATCCACAAACAAGGCTAACTAAGACAATGAAGCAATCGACATGATAAAGTTTGACAAATTTTGAAAGTGGATCTTTCCATTATAACTCGACTATGAATTTATTAATTAAAAATCAAAATCAATGGTCAATCAACAATAATGGTCAATTTCATACATTTACCAACCTAGTTGAAAAGTTGACTAAGTTGAGGTGTGAAATGGGCCATGTGGAATTTGTTGAAATAAATATAATTATGCAGTTAGGGGCAAGTTGAACCCGACATGCAATCAAAAGTGGGTTGGTTAGGAAATGGCCTTCTTCTCCTAGTGCAAACTTTCAAAAACATTAGCATCAAGTTGTATTTCGAAAATAGTTTTTCACATCATGTTGTTGCTTTAAAGGAGAATCAACTTCATCAGTTCGGTGTCCTAAAGATGATGGAGGTGTCTTCCTAGGACCTTGTGTGCATGACTCTAACTCAAGGGGACTTTGGTTTGTGGTTGCAAAGTTTTGCCTTTTGTTGATTGCATTAACCCTAATGCTAGTAAAACCTAATTCAAAATGCTTCAACTTTGAAATTCACTTACATTGTTAAACTTCCAAAAATGTATGAGTTATTGATAAGCACTTGAATGTATTCGCCTAAGATGTTTGTATTGCATGAATTCAATAAACCCCAAAATGATAAACAATAATTTAACCATTCTGTGTTAATCTAATGTGCAAAAGTCTATCTAGTACATAACATGTAAAAGACTTGCATGTTTATGCTTGTGTAATTTGGACTTTTCCTCCTTAGACTAAGCACAACAAACAAAAACATTGTTTAAGGAAACATTCATGTGTTTATCAAATGAACCTACTACTTATCTATTAAATTCAATAGGTTGAAACACAACAAAAAACATTTATGTGTTGACTTAATGTGCCTACTATTGGAAAAAGCACAATAAGTTTAAACATTGTTAAGAAAGCACTAGTATGTTTATATAATGTAAGTACTAAGCTTATGTATTGAGCAAAACAAGCATAATAAGTTAAAACAATGATAAATAAAACACTAGTGTGCTTATCCAATGTAATTATTGTTTATACTAAGGACCAAAAACACCATAAGCGTAAGTATTGCTTAAGAAAGCACTAATGTGCTTATCTAATGTAGGTACTACTTAGTACTAAGAACAAAAAAATAATAAGTGTAAGCACTGTTTTAAAAAACACTAAAGTACTTATTTAATGTAGGTACTATTTAATACTAAGGACAAAAAACATAATAAGTGTAAGCATTGCATAAGAAAGCACTAATGTGCTTATGTAATGTAGGTACTACTTAGTACTAAGGACAAAAATCATAATAAGCTTTAGCACTACTTAAGAAAACACTAATGTGTTTATCTAATGTCAATATTGTTTATGTATTAAGCAAAAAAAAAATAGAAGCATTGTAATAAACATTGACATGCTTATATAATGATCTACCTAAAAGCTAAAACACCATATTAAGCACTTGTGTTTATGCAATGGACCTAGAAAATGAAGCAACATATGAAACACTCGAATGTTTCTATAATTTAAACATAAAACATGAAAAACCATAGACAACATTAAGGTGATTGTACATTGAACCTACTACTTATGTAGTTAGTAGAATAAGTAGAAGCTAAATAACCATAGACAACATCAAGGCCTAAAACTTGAAGCAACATATGACGGATAATAAGCTTTACAAGAACCTTCCTAATTGGGAATCAACTATGAATCAATTGAAACTTAACTAGGATTTAACTAGGAGTCAATTGAGAATTAATTATAGTTAATTAAAATAAATTAAGAGTTAACTAAAAATTAACAATGATTTAACTAAAAGTTAATCAAAAGTTAATAAAAAATTAATTAATAAGTAACTTTGAGTTAACTAGAAGTTAATTGGGACTTAACTTAAAGTTGGGTAGGAGTTAATTGGGACTTAACTAAAAATGAATTGAAACTAAACTAAAAATTAAATATATGGATGAATATTCAAATGAATGAATTCTATGGCATTGGCATTTGTGACAAGAAGTACTTTCAATGGAAGCATTGCATGGTCTTTGGTGCTAATTGATAGTAATTATAAACAATTACAAGTAAGCTTTAAGAGAAGGGGTGTTGACATTTGTCACAAACAACATCATCAGTAGTGGATGCACATGTAATCAATGATCGATAATATATAACAAAACTTGACATCAACAAAAAAGGGATGTGTTCACACCAAAGTTTGATGGAGGTAAGAAATTGACGCACAATTGTTCAAAAATAAAATGCCATAAAAGCTTGACATCAACAAGTTGATAACACCACATGCATAATTAATAGTGATTGAATGAACACAACAATTGCAATGGCAAGGATGTAAAACACAAAAACATAGTAAAACAAATTGCAAGCATAACAAACAATAAACCAAATCACATGCACAAAAACACAAAGCAAATTGCAAGTTCAATGGAAAGTTGAAAAAACTTAAAACCCTTATGCATACCTAACAACATTAAAATTCAACACTTACTAAGAAATCAAAGATGCCAACATCAATTCGCAACAATGCAAATTACAACTTACATTGTTCAAATGATCTTGTATGCAATAATTAAAGGCCCAACTTGCATTCATTGTAAAGAACACTTCCAACTAGAAAAGTTCTCAAATTGCTCATAGAGTGTGGCAAATATAGCTAGTAATGTGATGGAATATGAAAAAAAGTTTAGGTGAATTGTTCATAGAAGTGAAGATGGAGTTTTTGATGTGAAGGAACAAGAGGTTGCATATACTTGAATTTTTTTTACACTAGTTGCTATGTATTGAAAACAACATTTTGGCTTCAAGAAGCTAATCAAAAGGCAACACGATGATAGGATATGAATATTGCGGGCTATGCACTTTCCTATGATGTAACCGATATTGCCAATATTGGCTATCTTTAGTGATGAATGAATGGTAAGGGAAGTGGCAATTGTGGCCATTGGGTGGCTTTGGATGAATTTTGGACCCAAGGTTTTTTTTGTTGGTTTGCCAAAACAAACAAAGATTTGTTGGGGAAAAATTAAACTGATCATGGTATGAATTTCTGAAAAAAAATTTCAATAAAATTTCTGTAAATTGCAAATCTATGTATATTGAAGTTCTCAATGGTGTCCCAAAATAGGTCCCAAACGAGGTCTGAAATGAGATTTGTAGAGAACTTCACTTATAATACCTATTATAAGTGAAGTGTTGAATGAGATGCCGACTTTATAAGCGAAGAGAAAAATTCTGGATGAAAAGGAAAATGGACGAACGGTTGACATTAGATGACGAACAGATTTCATGAATAAAAAGTAATCTGCATTACACCGGCTGTTTTTTTCCCGTAATTACGGAATGTGTAGTGACATTCCGAGCCGTGACAGAACGCCGACCTTGCTGGAACGCTGACCCTTCTGGAAATCCCTGCAAAGAAACCCTAAGGGCGGCGCTCTCTTTGGTAGATCTCTATCCGCCACCCTTCGCTTCCGAGCTCTGGTATCGTCGGAGCTTTGCATCGTCGCGGCGTCCGGAGCATTCGCGTATCGGCCAGCATGGTATGTCGTCTTCTTCGTCTTCTTCGTCCCCTTTCGGAAGAGCCATGCATCATGTATTTCTGTTCTGTGGACCTCAAGTTATTCCTGTTTTTGTTGTTCTTTGTCACATGGAGGTTTTGTAGTTCAGTTCATACTTTTGTGCTTCTTCTTTCTCTTCTGGTTCGTTGTTGTCAACAAATCTGTTACGGGGAGGATTTGGTTGCTTTTCTATTATAAACTTTTGTCTCTTTTTGGTTTTTTTTTCCCGTGTAGGTGAACGTGCCAAAGACTAAGAAGTCTTTCTGCAAGGGCAAGGACTGCAAGAAGCACACTCTACATAAAGTCACGCAGTACAAAAAGGGAAAGGACAGTCTCTATGTCCAGGGTATGTCTTTCTCACCGTCATCGTCTGTCTCTCTTTTATAATGTGGATGTTTAGGTTTTCAGTCTCGCCATCTTTCCGGGTTAACACCATCTCTGCTGTTTGTTGATGTCTTTGAGCCTGAGATAACTGTTTGTTTCTTTCATAGTTTAAGACACCTCCACATGAAGAAGAAGTAGATGATTGATTGAGTCAGGTATCACTCTCTCTCTCATGGTCTTGAATTTGGTGTGGGGACAGGTAAAAGGCGGTATGACAGGAAGCAGTCTGGATATGGAGGTCAGACTAAGCCTGTCTTTCACAAGAAGGTTTGTGCAAAACCCTAAAATCCAGTAGGCGATTTTTTTCCCACCTTTTTAGGGCGGAGGGTGGCTACCACTACTACTGCTATGAAGCCTATTTTGTGATTGATAGATTGTTTGTCTGTGAGAAGCGGTCAATGAACATGGAGAGACTGATGTGGTCTCTGTTTAATTCTGCATTTTATTGACAGGCAAAAACCACCAAGAAGATTGTTTTGAGGCTGCAGTGCCAAACATGCAAGCATGTTACACAACATCCTATCAAGGTTGTAACCTTCTCACAACCATGAGTTTGATTTCAGAGTAGAAAAAGAAAGCATACCAATTTACTGTGACTGTCTAGCTTGTTGTTGTTGTTGTTGTTCCTGTTGGAATTTTTGTTCTAGTTATTGTTTGCTAGTAAGTTTCTGGTAAGGATTATTGAGTTGATTGAGCATCCTTCCATTTTCAATTCCTCACTGTGGTGGGTTGTACGAGCATGCAGAGGTGCAAGCATTTTGAGATTGGAGGGGACAAGAAGGGCAAGGGCACTTCCCTATTCTAATTGAAAGGTTTTCTTCAAGCATTTAGCAGCATGTGTGCATCATATGCATTCATAACTCTGGAGTTGTTTTTTTTGGTGACATGAAAATGGCTATTTTGGTTTAAGTTGAAGGTGTTGTTTTTGGTTTACAAGCACAGCTTCTCTAGTGCTATGATGATGAGCTTTATGATGTCTTTCTACAAGTCTATGAAGCAATATTATCTCTGTGGAGATGTGTCCAGTAGGCCATGTGGGCTAGCATGAAAGTTTCTTCAGCTGTTTTATGTGTAGGTCACATTGTGTTGGTATCATGGCCTCTTGGCATGTTCTTTCTGCTACAGAAGCCTGCCTGCAACCTAAGTATGTTCCAGCCTTCAAATTATAAAAGTTAGCCACCTATTATGCTTTGAAAATTGAGTTTCTCTCCTCTTGAAATACTCCATTGTCCACAACATTGTATTTGGGATTGATAGTACACACAATACTATGTTGGCAGTACTCATTTTAGAGTTGTAGTTGGTAACCCTAACCCTCTCTTACCAGCAGAGCCTGAAATAGGTTTGTAAGTCATCAACAAGACAGAGACTGCTCCTGAATGAATTCCAAACATTTTGGGCGATTCATAAGATGTTTGTGTGGATGATTTTAGCATTAAGCTTCTAATGCACACTGGCCATGAGTCTGTTTGCATTAGATTTTGGGTGGATTATTATATACTTATCTACAGACACTGTGCATATTTGAGATCCTCTACCTAATGTGATCATTAGAGTAGTGTTAGGGGAATACCTGATGATATCCTCTTGAGTATCAACATATTAGATGTACACTGTAACTACCATATATGTACCTTAGCGTATCCATTGTAAAGACTATGTGAAGCACATATGCAATGCTCTCATTGTCTTGGCCATGTATTATGAGCTTCTGACATGGGAAATTAATAACACATTGGGGGACAATTTCTATCCCGACCCAACAGAATTGTTTGGTGGGTATACTTACCATGTTTGAAAATTGTTGCATCATGTTAATTTAAAGCTCTTTTATTTGTAATGAAATGTTTTATGGTTGGATATATCAACTAGGTCCAGTTTTGCACCTAAAAGTTTAGTTTATATCTAACAAAGTTTTAAAAGGATGAAGCCATGTTATCAATTGCATCTAGGTATGAGATAACTATGTTGTTCATGCTGTTGAGAGGGGATTGCAGTGGTTTGTACATGGTTTCAACTATAGGCTGATTTAAGTGTGTATTGTGAAACTGGAACAAAAAACAGATGTAGTTAGTTCCTACAGTGAATGGATTATCTGATTGTTGGCTCTGGCCAGAGGGAAAGGCACTTTGCATACACGCATGCTTTGGGATACAGTTGTGGCTTGAACTGGGAATTAATGTGCGAGTGACAAGTGGAGGAATAGCTTTACTCTTTAGGTTGCTTGTTTTGAGAAAATCTATTTTTATTTACACTACCTAACCATGTTACATAATGAAATTACCCCATGATTTTCTGCAAACCTCTGCCAGGTAGAGTCATTTATGTGGTGAATTGGTTTGACTGTTTCTTAGCATGAGTCAAAGCAGCAACACTAAGAAATATATGAGCAATTGGTGATGTTCGATTGTCTGGATTTTGTCAGGTGAATGGTTTTGTAGGGTTAGTATTGTTCATGGATACGCTGCATTGCAGCTTGCTTTCTTGCATCGTATTCTGCATTTCACGACACTAAAAAGCCCCACCAATTGTTGTAATTATAAATAAATTTGAATCCATGAAAGTAAGCCATCAAGGAAGCCAAAACACAATTGAGTATGTCCTCCAACTGAAGCAGTGGAAACATAGAAAAGCCAAGAAAGAAACTGCTCCCTCCCAACTGCTTGAAAATGCTAGGGACTGAAAGATGGCAATTTGAAGCTGAAAATTTGAAGAAATTTCAATAGGATCTTGACATTGATGCTTAATGGAATGTATTTAATTTTCACATGAGCACGATTTGCAGTCTGCACAGAATTTTGTACAAGAAACACCATAATTACACAACTACATAATCACAGTTGAACCCAATATGTTAATGGTAATATTGACATGAGCTGAAATGTAATCTAAACTACATTGACTTGATGACAAAATCAAGTTTGTTCCACTTGTTTATACACTTAAGACTAGTTCATGTTGTTACTATTTGAAATCAAAGTGGTATTACATATAAAAAATTGCATATGAAAAGTACCCAATGTATATATTTTTTCCCCTCAATATTTATAATTGAGTGCAATGGTTATACTTGATGAAGATTATACTTTGATGGATGTGTGAGGAAACTGATGCCAAAATAAAATAAAATAAAATAGCTTGTATGTATCATCTGAGATTTTTTCAAACAACAGCAGCATTTTATTATTAAATACCAAATGTGCAAATAACAATTCCCACTCAGGCTAAAGAGCTTTTCAAATTAATATTGCATAGTTAAATGTTGATGTGGGTTGGCTAGATTGATTGATTAGTTCTCATGACATAATTTTTCATTGTCGTTAATTGACTAGATTTATATGACTAGTCCGCTTGCTTTTGTTATTAGTGGTATTTCATTTGTGAGAGTCTCAATTTCAAGTTTATGAGTGTGGTTTGAGATATGCAAATAAGGAGTAATGGATGTGAGAAATATTGAGGCAAGCTTAGATACCCAATATTAGAACATTTTCACCCACACCCTTTATTTGGGCCTTTATTGATGTTAATTATTCCCCCCATTCCTACTTATAATCACAAAACAATTGGACAATATGAAATAATTGTAAGTGAGAAATTATTTAAAATGCCACTACTTGGGCCAATCAAAAGAAATCATTTTCTTTTCCAAGCCCTTTTGGAGATCATTATCTTATGCATATTTACATTACAATCTAAACTTCATCTAAAAGTATTATGTACTGTGTACAAATCATCATTTTTTGGTTTTTGTTTTTGCATTCTTTAAGTTTTGGAAAACTTGTTTGTGCATGTATCCAAAAGTCCAAAGTCCAAATATGGGGTTCGAGTTGATTCCAATTTCAATTCCAATCGCTCTCTATCAACAACAATAAAATGGTATGTACATTACTTTGGATGAAGTATATAGTCTTTAAATGGAATAAAATTGAGTTTGGGACCCTTGAAAATATGTGGAGGATAGATACTCTCCAAACGAGCCAAAGAAACAAAAATGACTACTTTCAATTAGCTACCACCCATAATCATTATCACCCTGAGGCATGGCATTTAAATAGTCTCTCACTTTATATTATCCAATTTTTCAAGTTTATAGATGGGGAAATAATTAACACACACTCTATGTTAAATGTAACAAGGGGCGTGTCACAAGGGGTGTGGCCTTGCCATTTACATTAATTAAGGCAAAAGAAGAATTATGGAAAATCAAATATTTCACCACCCAAAAATATAATCTTCAAAAAAACCCTCTAAAAGAAACCAAAAAAACCGTCAAGATATTATTATTATAACTCTATAACTGATCTCGAGTTTCAACACAAGCCAAAATATCATCTTTCAAAAAATCCTCATATAAAAATAGACCTATTATTTATTATAATTATTACCTAGGGTCCTATAAAAATCCCTTAAGCTACTAAACTCTAGAATGAATCTAAACACAATATAAGGCCAATAAACTCTATAGTAGAGGCCCAAAATAGGGGGAGGGGGAGGGATGGGGGGTGTGAATGGAGATGGCTCTTATAACACTAGTAATAATACCTACACATATGGTCTCGATAGCTTGGACTAGCACTTAAGATGATGACTCCCCTTGTGTATTTGGCAAGCAACAAGTAGTACTACTTAACACAAAGAGAGTTTCAATGATACACTTTGTGTGTGTGTGTGTGTGTGTGTGTGTGGGTACATTTGAGTAAAGAGTATACATGATGAAATCTTTGCAGAGCTCTGAGGAAAACTCACATACAAACAAAACCTAAACATGATTGATCATGGCAGTTGGCACCATGGGAAATATTTCTCTTAACTTACTTGGGAAGGAATTTTGTCGGGAACCCAATTATCACTAATTGTACGGGGCTGAATTGCCAACAATTATGAACTCACACCGTCTTACTTAAGTAACCTTAAGAAGACAAATTCCTCATGTACCATGCATAAGATCTTTAAAATTAATTTAGTAATTAATTATAAAAAATAAATTAAAAAAGCAAACAAAAAAAAACCAAGTGGTAAAACCAACAATCGGCACAAATTTATTTTCCTTCATCACAATTCTTTGTAAATGGGTGGGTTGATTTCCCAACGTGTTTTGTTCATATGTTAAAGAGATTTGGTGTCGTGAAGCATGAAAAACATAATTAATTTTTTTTGGCAAGTTTGTTTGCACAATGAGCGATTTTTACTTGGAAAAATATATATCCAGTTTAGGCATATATGTGGGAATCATTAATTAATTAATTAATTAATTAAAATTTGAAGATTCCTGAAAAATGGAAGACTCCTGAATTATTTCAAAAGTTTTGTGTTTTTTTTTTCACAAAATTAATTTATTTCTTTCGAGAAACAACTCACTCTACCCTTGTTCTTCTTCAATAGAGCCCTTGGATCCGCTTTGATTTTTTTTGAAAAAAAACACAATCGAGGTAGAGTCTGTAAACATGGCTTACTTCGAATACCCTGCATGAACCAACCAACACGAAAGTGCAACCGATCTTAGTACTAATCAATGGGTTGTACAACCACATAAGGAAAATTTGTTGGGTGTGCAAGTAGGGTACTCCTGAAGTAGTAGATGGTACATGTGGCAAAATTTGGGCACCACAACGGCATACTTGCAATCAATTCATGTTGGAATAGACACCCGTCCCACATTGAGAATATTGCAAACCGAGTCCAATGATCGAAGTATTAACTACTTACTTGTGTTACTTAGACATTGTAATATTCTATGGCCTAAGAACTCATCCAACTCAAAAAATGAACGTTTTCGTTGGCAAAAATACTCAAAACATTCTTGTAGCATATATAGAGTTGACAAATTTTTTGAAGCTTGTAAAAAGAATTGAAGAGGATATACATATGAACTTTTGTTTTGAATTAAACATAAAGGTTTGTTGCATGCATGGAGGTTGTCGGTTTGGAATGCATGAATTAGTTGAAGTGTATGTTTGAAGGGTGCAAGGTGTTGAGTGAGGATGAAAAGTTGTGTCTATCCTCAAGGGATATGAGTGGATGGTACTATGAAAAGAAAAAAAATGATGGACTAGATGAAGGGTTGAGTTAAGGTATTCCAACCCTCTTGGGTGTGTCATAGAGTCCAACCTAGTAAAGAGGGTTAGCTAAGAAGGAAGGCACTATGGGATAATGCCTTGAAGGTCTTTCTAAGAGTGGAAGGGTGACTAGGTGATAGATGTTTAGCATGTTAATTTTTCACTTAACAATTGTTGTTGACATCGGACTTGAGGAGGTGTTCTTTGCATCTTCTTCACACCTTAAATTGCATTTGTTTGTCTCTTTTGGGGCATATCAAACCTTGGTGAAAGGGAATTTGAAATTATGACACGGATGTTTGGTTCAAGTTTTGAAATCTCCAACTTGAAAGAGTTTAGAGAAGAAACCTTAAATTTTCATGTCCATTTTCGCACATTGACAAGCTTGTTGTTCCCAAGCTTGTTAACATTTAACAAAATGCTAAAATTTCCAATGGTATCCTTTTTCATTTTCCCCATCATTGTTCCACAAGTTCCCAATGACATCCAAGTTGTAATCATCGATAAACTACCTGAAATTTCCATTGCAGCTCCAAAAAGTCATACAATTCAAGTTACCAAATACCACAACGATGTAATCTCAAGCCGATGACAAAATTTCCTATGGTATCATGTCCCAAGGTTGTCATTGATGATGTTCCCAAAATCCGATTATTTCTATCGATTCCTCAAAATTTCCCACACAAAAGAAAAACCCAAATTTGTTCCACTAATAAATCATGAAAGTTCCCAAATTCAGCCAAAAGTACCCCCTTGATGTTCTAAACTAGTTATAATCAAAGTTCCCAAATAAATTCATTAAGATCAAAGTAGTTCAAGTTAACTCAAACATGGACACAAAAGGTTTGGAAATATTTTTATGAATGCACTATGCAAAGTGCAATGGTATAAGAACACATATAGATAAGACCTACCCTTACAAAGGTTAACTATTTTGAAGAATAAAAGTTGGGGTATCTTGGTGTCCTAGGTGTCACTAAATCCCCTAATTGCAAAAGACACCAAGAGAAAATTAAATGGGGAAGGTTTTGTTACTAATTGATTGACTTGACACTTGACCAATTATTCAACATTGCAAATTTAAATTTAAAAAAAAATCAATGATGAAAATTTGATTAGTATTCCAAACATGAGCCAGACAAATTTTTTTGGGTAGAAATAGGAGATGGTGTATGTCATGCTTTGTTGACAAAATTGGAATCCTTATTTTTTTCAAACTAACAATCACAAAATTATTTTGAAAACATGATCATGAAACTATGTCACTTCATTGAAATGAAAAAAAACATCAACACAACATGTGATAAGAAGATTGACAAAACTTAATATGCGAAAAATTAAAAGGGACCCAAATACTAACGACTCAACTAACATCAAATATCAAACTAAAACAAACTTCAAGGAAAACTAGAAGTAACCCACAATGTGCACTTGCAAGGTTAAATAACTAAACCCACCACCAATAATTATGTAGCAAACTACTCATATGGTAATATGCAACTATGAAAGAGGGCCCCAATAAAACCATCATTTGTGGGAGAAAAGACATACCTAATTGTAGTATTGTATAAAACCTCCAATAAGGGGTTAATATGAATAATGGACCTTCTAAGAGGACATCTTGTTGGACTCCTTTGCTCACTAACTAAATGAAAACATACTTGTCGTGATTTGTAATAAGAATAATAGAGTTTGGGTTCTTCAAGGTATCAGGTGTAAGTTATGAATTGACTCACATTGTCTTCCATAGCATGTAGTTTTTTTGAAGATATGATACACTTTGATCCAAGTTGAAAGCATTTATTAGGTCAAATTGTAGAACCACCCAATCAAAATGAAGATGAAGAAATGAACAAATTCCGTGCATACCACTACTTTTTAGAACAACATCAGATGGTCTACACGAAATTGTTGAAACAATCCGATAATGAAATTGAAGGCAAATTGAAAGTATCTAATGAAATATATGACTTTTCTAATTGCAATAAGTCCCATGCACCTCCAAGGGGGTGCACTCACCATAGCCAAAAGTTGGGCAAAAAACTCCAATGTCGTGACTTGTGATCAAATGTAGACTTGAAAGAGTTAAGAGATCTGTCTAACGTTTCATTTCATTTGAAAAAAATTCCAAGAAGAAAGCATGAAAAGATGTTGAAATTAAATGCATGGTTTAAAAAGCAACAACAATGTTGGAAGCTGACCATGGTGGCACTTTCAAGAAGGGATGGCCAAAGAATGCCTTCTTTTGAATAATAGTTAAGCTTGCAACTAGGGTTTTTATTATGCATGGAGAATATGTCCATCCTATATGCTTTTGCTAAGTCCATTACCAAATAAAATCTCGCTTTGACCCGAGTTTCCCGTATGTCCAATTTTGCCACAACTTTGGGACCATAGAACAAAACACTAGTGTGGAAAGTGGTAAAAGTAAATGCCAAGCCGTAATGTGCAAGGCATCCTTGCTAGTTAATTTGACTAGAAAATAAAGGAAATTGAGTTTCTCATTGAAGGGCCTTGATGGCAATAAAAAAAATGTAGTTTCATATGGCATATATGTCCTAAGCCATGATGATATATCATGAGCTCGGGTACATCGTTTGCTTTGAATAAATTATGCATAGATTGACTCAAGAAGGTGTTAAAAGTTGAGGAAGGAATAGAAGGATGAGATAATGAGAAATAGTCAATATTGGAGGGGAACCTTTGAGGGCAAGAGCACTTGATGGAGAAGTGTTTATGAAAGCTAAACCTCTCTCCAAGTGAAAGAAGACCTTGACCTTGAAAAGATCATGGTGGCCAATTTTGGTGGCCAGCCAGACTTTGGTTTGGCTGGCCATTTCTAGCACCCCCTCTAGCCTTCTTTCCTTGGAAAAGAAATGCAACTTGGTTGCCAAGTAAGCCCTCCCCAAAAGGCTTAACTAGAGTTGCCCCCCACCCCTCAAAAGAAGAAGAAGAAGAAGAAGAAGCTTGAGAGTAGCAAGGAACACACTAAAAACCTAATGGAATCATCATCTTCATCCCAAAAGAAACCAAAAAAAAAACCATCATATAAGTTCATCCCAAAAGAAGCAAAAATACATTACAAATAGAAAAAAAATTACACTACAAAATCAAACATCATCACCCGTGAAAGTGAGCAAAAGTACTTTGACAATAGACAAAAAGAACACACTAGAAAATCAAAACATCATGAACCCACAAGAAAAAAACAAAAAAGAAACTCCATCAAACTCCAAAAGCTCCAGCACAAATGGGCACCACTGACTAAGAAAAAAAAAGGAAACTCCTTCCAGTAAAAAATCCAAGATCCAAAACCAGAAAGGGCTAGAAAAGAAAAGGAGGGGGATAAGTGAGATGTCTAGAAAAACTAGAAGAAAAAAGGGATGAAATTTCATTCAGATCCTCATGGTAGGAGCACCTTGGCAGCTTTGACAATAATTATACTATTTATAATTTTTTTTGAAAATTTCAAAAACATATTTGTATGAAAGAAAATAGAGGCAATTTTGGAATAGTCAAGAATTCCTTGAAATTTTTTTGTCATTGAATCTTCAACAATTAATTAATTGTCAAAACATGTGTTGAAGTTGCCCTTGTACTATGGTATTGAAAAACAAGGACAAGAAGGAAAGGAAATACAGTTTGAGAAGGAAGTGGGCAATGATTTGTTTTGAATAGACTAAGTCATGAAGATGATGCTCACTTGACCACATCAAATTGCATTGTATTCTCCTAGAGACTAGAGACTAGAGACTTTATATATATATATATAATTGGGTCCCACACTCTTAGGAGCACACATCCCCAAAACATAGAAAGACTTTAATGAAACCCATGAACCTTTTTTTAGGTCAACTTAGTCAAGGATGATTGGGGGAGGAGGAGGAGGAGGAGATGGAAAAAGCAAGGGGTGGCCAAGCCCATGAGAGTTTTGGAACTTTCCTTTTAATTTCCCAATTGTAAAGGAAACCCACAAAATGATGTAGTAGACTACATTCAAAACACGCCCCAAAGTTGCAAACCCATTTCCCCACTTTCATCCTCAAACCCATTTCTTCCCTAAACCCATCTCCCCACTTTCATCCTCAAACCCATTTCTTCCCTAAACCCATTTCCCCACTTTCATCCTCAAACCCATTTCTTCCCTAAACCCATTTCCCCACTTTCATCCTCAAACCCATTTCTTCCCTAAACCCATTTCACCACTTTCTTCCTCAAACCCATTTCTTCCCTAAACCCATTTCACCACTTTCTTCATCAAACCCATTTCCCCACTTTTCTTGAGCAAACTCATTTCCTCTTTTTAGTTTCCCTAAACCCAATTTCCAGGTTTTGGGTATCTAAGGTTAGTTGCTTTCTTTGGAGGTTCCAGAATTTGCCATTTGGGATGTCAAGAATATGCTGTTAAATGGGTAGTGGAGGGTAGTAGACTGTGGTGGAGGCAGCCCAAAAAAAAAGACCCAAAACGAGGGAGGGAAGGTGGGGTGATTCTTAGCTAGTAGTTAGCTGCCTTGATCTGCTTTTGATATGTCTCTCAGATGGTTTTGCTGATTTTGCTTCCCAGGAATTGTATGATCTGATTGTTTGTTTTGTCAATCTTGTGTTTCTTGCAAAGATATCTTGTCTGTTTGTGTGTGTTCCTGTGCGAAGAAATCTTGTATGTTTTTGTGTCTCTCTCTGTGAAGAAATCTTGTGTGCGTGCGTGTGTTTTTCTTGGAGTTTGTGGGGAGTTTTCTCCAAGCAGCAAGCAGCAGCTTTGGAGGATTGCAGAAGAAGATGGGTGGATTTGTATTTGGATGCTTCACAGCTCTCTCTCTCAGATCACATCGTCATCCCCTCTTGAAATTCTGAGCTTGTCTTTGCTTTGAAACATGTCTCCTGCTGTGCAAGGTTGAATGAACCTTCCAGGGTTTGGAGAGGGAGAGAGAGAGAGAGAGAGAGAGAGAGAGAGAGGAAGAGAGAGAGAGAGAGAGTTTGTTTGTATGTTGTTTTTGTTGATGGAATTTCGAGGGGGAGGATTCTGGTCAGTGTAGTTTGTACCGGTTTTTCGAGCTGGACCCAGTTGTCAGATCACTAAGTTCTGGGTTTTGGGAGCTCTGAAAAACATCAAAGTGGAATTCTTTGGAAATTATTACATGGGAGGAGGAGGAGGAAGAGGAGGAGGAGGAGGAGGAGGGCTACTGCAATGAGTTCTCCCATGCCTGTTGGCCGCTTGAGGAGGGGTAACAATGGTATTCCTGACTTGAACAACCACAATGATAGCGGAAGAAGAAGAAGAAGCAACAACAACAACAACAACAACAACTTCTCCACACCATCACCACCAGATGCTGCTGCACACACCAGTGTTACACCTAGAGCAGCAACAACAGCAGCATCAGCAGCAGGAGGCAACCACTACTACTCTAGTGTTTCTTCTAGTGCTGTAAATGGAGGAGGAGTCTCCAAGTTCTTAGAGAAAGTGGTGGTTGCTATTGACTCCAACAAAAAGATCACCAAAAATGCTCTAGAATGGGCACTCACCAATGTGTTGGTGCACCCAGGCGAAACCATCATTCTTCTGGTTCTCCTTCCCACCCAAAAGCCAGGTAACCAAACATACCCACATCATTGCTTCCAAAATCCCCTTGTCCATTGAAGAATGAAGAAGAAGAAGAAGCAAAAGAAAAAGAACTCCTCATCAGTTTTGTCCAGAGTCCCTTTCCCTTTTCCATTGCATAAGAAGAAGCAGCTCATGGGGGTTTGTCCAAAATCCTTTCCATATAAGAAGAAGAACAAGAAGAAGCTCCTCATGTGCTCATCATCATACATGTCTGCTGCTGCAGGCATTTTTGCCTCTCCTTCTTCTTCTTCTGATATCATCTTCCTCCTCTGACTCCATCCCTTCAAAACTGATTTGCAGTTTTGTGTTGTTTTTGGTTTATGGGTATGACTGGTTCTTCCAGTGCACAGAAAGTGGGGTTTACCGATTCCATTTCAAATCTTGGGGAAGAGGTGGGGATCTGTGGCCGCTGAGCAGGGGTTACCAGCTGCTGGTGTTGCTTCTTCTTCTTCTTCCAAAGGGATAACCAAGAATGAGGTTGAGAAAAATCTCCATCATTCCTGTATGTTGATGGTGGAGGAGCTTCAAGTGATCTACGCTTCAAAGAAGGTGCTTTATCTATCATCCACAAAGAGGTTTTCTTTGTGTGAAAATCTCTTTCTCTCTCTCTCTCTCTCTCTCCCTCCCTCCCTCCCTCCCTCCATTGCCACTACCTGAAAGCAATTGATTTTTCTAGGATCTGATTTTCCAAAACCTTCAAAGCAAAATTATGACAAATCCATGATACAAAACTTGGGTTTCTTCATAACCTTCAGTTTTGTTTGTGTTTTAGGGGTTTTTCACACAATGGGTGTCTTTACACTTTTCAGTTTGTTGGTGTTACGGGTTTTGCACACAATGGGTGTCTTGAAAATTTTCAGTTTGTTTAAGGGTTTTTCACACAATGGGGCTTACATGATGTTTTTCTTCACAGATCAACATTGAAGTGAAAATGGTGGAACCAAATGGACAGGACACTGTTGCTAATGAAGCGAAGAATCTTGGTGCAACATGGATTGTTCTTGATAGGCAAGTTTTTTGTAATCGATCCCATAAGCTGATGAAAAAACTCTTGTTTACAGATCTGCTCTTCTATTGGGTTTCCAGTTTTGTTAGCCCTTCTTTTCTGGGTGGGATTTTTTCGGAAAATACATAAAATGGGTTAGTATTCTGTTTTGCAGGCATTTGAAGAAAGAAGGCAAGTGTTGTGTGGAGCTTTTGCAGTGCAATATTGTTGTGGTGAACATTTCAGAGTCCAAGATATTGAAGCTGATTCTAAAGCAAACTGGATCCTCCCCACATGTGATACAACCAACAAACATTCAGTCAACCTTGGAGGCACCATTGCAAGGAGTTGAAAGGAAGTCCAAAAACACTCAGAATCCTTCAAGAGAATTCACACAATACCACTACTGTGGTGAGCAACCGAGTATTGTAACAAGAAATGGGGTGCAAAACAACTCCTCAAGCTCAAACCAAACAACCCCATTGAGCAGCCCTGAGGAAGAAGTTACAACACCATTCACAGCCTCCAATGCAGGAGGTGGCTCATCTGAGCACGGCATATCAACCTCAGAGAATACATCTGCTGAGATTGATACAGCACGACAGAATCATACGTTTCATTCAAAACGAATGGCTGCAAACTCTGTCATTGTTAGCCCTGTTCTCTCATTGAGCAGCCCACCAGAGCTTGCATTCCGAGGGAGTAGTAACCGCAAGCTAAAACCCACTAAGATCCTCTCTGAAGCAAAGATTCCACCACCAAAACCTCCATCAGGTAATGTCATCCCTAGTACCTCATCAAGATTTCTCCAATTCTCATGATCTTAAGTTTGTTATATAGTATCTCATGATGGGTGAGCATCCTAAGTATGGCATCAAGCCATTGAACCTAGTGTAGGGTTAGGGTTCATCTCCTTGTGCAAGTTTACCAGTACTGGGTAGGGCTTAGGGTTTTAGGGCATCTATCCAATCCCAAGGTTATTAGTCTGGATCTTCAGAACAAAAATTCAGAGATCTGAAGACAGTGTATATTGGTTGCCCCGTGTCAATCGTGATTTTTTGAGGATATTTTGGTTGATTTTTGCACATCTGAACAGGGAATAGGGCGGTGGTTTATTCAATGGATCCGACAGTGCCATGTAGACCCACCTCGAGAGTAGCATCCAGGTCAGCTTCCCGAGCAAGCTCGAGGAGGGATTCACCCGTGAAGATGCTCCAAAGAGAGTCACCGGCAAAGTTGTTAAGTGGAGGTGGCAGTGGTGGTGGTGGTGGCAGCAGCAGCAGCAGCAGCAGCCGGGATCAGTCACCAAGACAGTTGGAGATTACTCGAACTGGCTACCATGAGGAACGGGAGGTAGGTCAGAGCCTACGAGTGATCCTTCAAGACAATGTGGCAATGGACCAGTCGCCTTTCAATGGTGGATCACCATCTGGGTATCAAGGAGACTATGAACCTGCAAACGACTCTCCACTACTGAGACCAACAAAACAAGGGAAAACAACAGATGGTGCAACTGGCAACAACAACCGGAACCGGATGGCCATGATGTTATCAAAGCATAATCTTCCAGGTCCACCACCGTTATGTTCCATATGTCAGCATAAATCACCCATGTTTGGGAAACCGCCTCTAAGGTACACATATATGGAACTGGAGCGTGCCACTGGTGGATTTTCTCAAGCAAATTTTTTGGCAGAGGGTGGCTATGGGTCGGTTCATCGTGGGGTACTTTCAGATGGTCAAGCTGTGGCTGTGAAGCAATACAAACTAGCCAGTACGCAAGGAGACAAAGAGTTTTGTTCAGAAGTTGAAATTTTGAGCTGTGCACAACACCGCAATGTGGTGATGCTCGTTGGGTTTTGTATTGAGGGAAAGCGCAGGCTACTTGTGTATGAATTTGTGTGCAATGGGTCACTCGATCTTCACTTATATGGTGCGATTAAAAAGTCTCTCTATAATAAGCCTCAAAGTGTTTGAATTTATGCCTTGGCTGCCTTCTGAATTTTTTTGATTTTTGATTTAAAAAAATGGGTAGCGAATGATTTTTGTGTTGATTGACATTTTGATGACGGCTTTTTTTTTGTTTTGTTTTTGGTAGATCAAGAAAGAACACCACTAGAGTGGGCGTCACGCCAGAAAATAGCATTGGGGACAGCACGGGGCTTGCGCTATCTCCATCAAGAATGCCGTGTGGGCTGTATAGTCCATCGCGATTTACGACCCAACAACATTGTTGTCACTCATGACTTTGAACCAATGGTAAAACATCCATGGTTTGTTGGTGTTGCCTACCAAGGCAAGGATATTGTGTTTAGATTCATTATAGTGTATAATAGCTTAAGGGATTTTGGCCCCCAGGTAATTATAGGTCTGTTTTTATATGAGGATTTTTGAAAGATGATATTTTGGCTTGTGTTGCAACTTGAGATTAGTTATAGAGTTATAACAATATCTTGAAGGATATTGGTTTCTTTTAGAGGATTTTTGGAAGATTATATCTTCGCATGGTGAAATATTTGAGTTTTCATAATTCTTCTTTTGCCTTCAAGATACTTTTTAATGTAAATGGCAGGGCCACAGTGTGATGCATCCCTTGTTCCACCTCAAGTTGAGAAAAGATTGAGAGTCAATTCACATTACATTTTTATCATCTTTTGAATTCAATTAGCAAAATAGTAGTACTAACTAGCCCGCGGAATTCAAATCTCCAAATTTGTTGAAATATCTAAATTTTTGGCTGATTTTTTTTTTCCACAGGTTGGGGATTTTGGACTTGCACGATGGCAACCTGATGGTCAGAGCAGTGTTGAAACTCGTGTTCTTGGTACCTTTGGGTATGGAATTCCTAACCCTATTGAACATTAGAAGTTTTTGTCATGCTGTTTCTTTTTCTTAGTTTCCCTTAGTCTACTACTTCATGCATTGCAACCTTGCACTTGTACCCAAAAACCCTAAACACCCATCACCCTTGTCTTTCAACTCGAATCTCTATCTAAGCAATCTCAAATTCTTCAACTAAATGTTTTTAAATTTAATTAATTGATGAATTTATTCACTTACTTTTTTGCGATTGTTTCATTTCTTTTTTGTTTTTTTTTTGGGCGGGGGCTGGGGGCAGGTATTTAGCACCAGAGTATACACAACATGGGCAAGTGACCAACAAGTTGGATGTGTATTCATTTGGAGTTGTCCTCTTAGAGCTTGTTACAGGGCGCAAGGCGATTGACATTACCCGTCCCAAAGGGGAGCAATGCCTAACAGAATGGGTAAAAAAGGACCAAACATATAAAAACCCACCCAATTTGATCTTGTACTGAATACATACATACACAAAGTTTTGGCATTTTGTAGCGAATTTTGTACAAACTTCTTCACAAGATTTGCTGATGATGTGCATAAAAGAACACTGAGTTTTTAAAAAGCGTACTGGGTTTGCGCAGGCACGACCCTTGCTGGAGGAAAAGGGCACCCTCCCGATTGACCCTCGTCTTGATAATCGGTATTCAGACATGGAAGTTCATTACATGCTTCATGCAGCTGCCTGTTGTATTCGCCGTGATCCACAGCAACGACCAAACATGTCACAGGCAAGTTTTGTGGGGTTTTTACACAAATTTTTGTTTTTTGCAAAACCTTAAACCCTAAACCCTAAAAACCCTAGCTGATGTCACATGTTTCATGACAGGTGATAAGGATGCTGGAGGGTGAGATGATAGTTGAGGTCACATGCAGCGCATTGCCAGTCGCTGCCTATTTTGCAGAACGGATTCCACACACATACATGGGAAGAAGATCAACTGGACTTGAACCCATAATCAAAAAGGCAACTAGTCCTACGACCACCACCACAACAACAACAACAACAACAACAACAACAACAAGGGAAGAAACTGAGAACCCTAATAGTAATCTAGACGCCCATCAAAGCGATCAGGAGTCCTTTTACTCATCACCCAATGGCGACTTCGGCAGCTATAATATTGAGTACACACCCCCCTTTGAATCCACACGGAGTCCAACAACAACAACAACAACAAAAGACTTCAATAGTCGGCTGAATGTTGTGACAACACCATCACCACCACCACCACCACCGGTTGCTATGCATAGTGCTTCCAACTTGAGCTTTGAGGCATTGAAGTCTGCTTACGCTGACAAAGGATATTACGCTCCTGTTTCTGCTGCAGCTTATGAAAGCTACAGCCTGGGCAAAGATTTTTGATTGCCCCTTCACTTCCCCCTCCCGCCCCTGGGGCTCTGCGCAAGGCAATTTAGATGTGCCTGACAAAGAGGCGGGATGTGGCGACAACAACAAGGTGTTCATAGTTCACCCCACTTCGCACTCTCCCCAACTGATGATTCCAAGAGTGCTACCAAATTTTGAATGTATGTATATAACAAAAACGAAAATGATGTTGTGATGGTTGTATATATTTTTTTGCAGAGTCAGGAATCCAGAGAATATGGGAATAAAAAGAGAGAGAGAGAGAGAGAGGGATTTTTTTTAAAAAATTAAAAAAATTAAAAAAAAGGTTAATTTGACCAACCCACACTAGTGTATAAATTGGGTTGTTGTACACAAACACCTCTTCAATAACCCCTAAACTCTTCTAAACTCTTTATAATAAGGTAATGTAGCTTGGGTTGTTTCTACTAGAGATTCTGGGTATTGAAAATGCATTTGCAAAATTGAATAGGTAGAATTCCATTGCAAATAAATAAATTTCTTGATATCGTTGGTTTTTTGTTTAAAAAATTAAAATGATGTAAATTTATTTATTTTAGTTCTAGCTACCAATAGGTAGAGTTTGTGGTATAATGATGGGTATTTTGACTATAGTGTAATGGGTTATCCATGTTTTGGTTTTAGGGGGGTTAAGATGGTGTTGGGTGCTTTGTGTGAGCATCTTTGTTTGCACACAATTTTGTTGTAATTGCAAGATAGGTAAACTCTTTTTGTGGTATCACATTATTTGCTACAAGTACTCTACCATTTGCCAAGGTATGTTTTTACCTATGCAACATGATTCTTTCACTAATAAAAGAAAAACCCCGTCTTATTAATAAGTGGTTTGGACTAGAGAGTTGGGGCCAATAATGGGAACTTTGAGCACTTCTTGTTTGGCTCCCCATGTTATTAATAAAAAATGTCATTTGTTTGAGAGCCAAATGAGTTGATGTGTAAAGCCAATTAAGGTATCATTCTTCTTTTCATCTTTGCTTCCTTTTTCAAAAGAAAAACCCTAAAAGTTAGATGACCACCCGGAATGGACATAGACACAAGAATCTTGAAATTTTCATGATACAAGAATTCGTGTGTTTTTCATGGTCACATCTCAACTAAAAAAAAATAGAAACCCCGTCCATCACTCGCATAGAAGCTTAAGAAGCACCCAAAAAAAAAATGAAAAAAAATGAAATGAAGAAAGAAAAAAAAATATAAGATATGGTTTATGGTTTACTTTGACCCTATAGTTTGGATTTCATTAAAAAAAAACATTGGAAATAATTTTGAGAATTTCATTTTCAACAAATAATATATTCTCAAATATTCCATCATATTTTTAAAATTTTCTTTCAGAAAAATAAATTGTGATTTTTTTTTCCTTCCTGAAAATTTCAACATTTCTGAAAATAATAGAATTTAGTGTTGAACTGGGGCAAGGTATTCGAGTAATTGGCACCTGATTCAAGACGTCGATCTCCAGTGGCTGGCACCTCACTCATTCTTCAAGATCTGCAGTTCAAACGAGCCTTTGTGCGCTTCCCGCCAGCGCCCACGAAAAGGGCGCCAACCAAAACCCCACACACACACAGGCAGAGACGAACGATCTGCGAGTCGGAGATGGATTGCTTGCGGGGGAAATTCTCAGTTGCAATTTCATCAGTTCCGCGGGTGGGTTGTCTTTGCTGGCTCACTCAAATGGCGGAGGAGGAGAATTAAGGTTTTTTTTGGGGGGTTTGTAGGCCTTCTCATTCCTTCGGTTGTGTTTGTTTTGTAGCTGGAGCTGCAGCATAGTGGCAGCAGCAGCAACCATGGCCATGCGGAGCGTACCACCTCTCAGCTCGAAGTTGTGCACCAACCTGGACGACCCAGAGAAGGAGAACTGTCTGCATGCCGTCGTCCACAGGAGCAACAAGTCATTGGGTAAGAGAGTATTGGGAGAGAATTTCGCATCTGGTCATGTGTTTGCGGTTACTAAGAAGCTCAGGAAGGACTCGGAGCAGCAAAGAAATGATGATGATGGACACAGCATGGGTTT
>Ga0209208_10002311_pt1 | contig 27290 bp, 14 predicted proteins | sample S1TSphfallax_3_FD_187694 | JGI IMG/M metagenome (GOLD analysis project Ga0209208, IMG submission 187694) | Host-associated microbial communities from peat moss isolated from Minnesota, USA - S1T2_Fd - Sphagnum fallax MG (SPAdes) (version 2) | ecosystem: Host-associated > Plants > Peat moss >...
TCCGCACTTGCTATACATGTACACATTTTATAAATGTTCTGAATTAACTCACCATAAATGGTAAAAAGATATCTGCATGTTAGAGCATCCTCACCCATTATGGGGTATCTAAGCTTGCATGATTAATTTTCGCATACTACTTTTTTACATATCTCAAGTTTCATTTGTGAACTTGAAAGTGGGACTCTAAAAAGTGAGAGACCACTAATAGCAAAGCAAGTGCACCAATTAGATACTTTGATTAATTAACAATTATGGGAGATTGTGTTGTGGGAACCGAGCAAGCAATCTAGCCAATCCATGGCAAGATTTACACGAAGTAATGGCTTTTGTCAACCGCTATAGAATGTGCAAATAAGTTGTGCCTAAACCAATTTTTTAAACAAACTATCAAGGTTTTTATATTCTTCATCCAAACCATGTTCTTACAATGCCTGGGTGGGGATGCTCTTACCATAAAGCAAATGATAAATGTTGCCCCCCCTCTCCTTAGTAGTACTTTTACCCTATGAATAGAATAAATGTCAATTGAAATGAACAAAATGAAAATTTTCCAAGCTCATAAAACTTATAGCTATTTTGCCTTTGTTCTTTAGGGCAAGTATCGGGGGGGGGGGGGGGGGGGCAGAGTTTTGATCCATGTTGAGCATGGGAAGCTAACACTCCTAAGGCCCTTTGACAGCCGACTTTTACTTTTTATTGCTATATAGTTCCAACAGGTCTTTACACTTGACGGTAAGGCTCTCCATTTGGGGTGGGTATTATGGTTGTAAGCTCCCTATACTCTGGGGAGGGGGTGAGGAAGCTGATGGTTACCCGAGCATAAAGGGTGCTTAGAACCATAAAACCCTAAAAAGATTACACAGAAATACCTGGTTAATATATAATAATTTGAGTATTTCATTATACAACACCCTGACCTGGTGCTAGACTAAGAATTGATATACCTTCAAGGAGGTTTCATATTTTCTTGGGCCAACTAAAAACACAGAGGTCCCCCCACTAGTAGATGCTAGAAAACAAAAGGAAAACAGAAGTTGAAGTGTGTGTGTGTGTGTGTGTGTGGGGGTGAGAAAGGAGAAAGAAGGATTGGGTCCCAGTTGCAGTTGTAAGTTCAACAGAGTTTCCTCCTCCTCCCCCATCATCTTCTTTCCACTGCTCAGCAACTGTCTTCAATCATCTGACAACCCACAAAGTCCAGTAAGTATATACAAAAAACCCTCTGAGAGTTGGAACTTGGGAACTTGTGACAATGGCAGCAGCTGAAAGATGTCTGCAATAAGGAACACAGTAGTAGTGTGTGTACACTCTTTTCCTTCTTCTTTTCCAACTTTTTCAAAGGCTACCCCACACAGAAAAGTGTTAAACAACTTAGCTCTCCTATGTCAGGGGGGGGGGGGAAAAAAAACTATAATGGAAAAATTATTATTATTATTATTATTATTATTATAATAAATCCCAATCTTAGGACCTTTTTTGCCAAGAGATCTGTTTCACTATTATAGTATCATTTTTGTTATGGACTTATTAGTCTAAACAAAAATAGTATTCATTGAATGTCAACTCCTCAAAATTGGGTCTCTCTCTATATGTCTCTAGGGAAACAAAAAAACAGTCCTTTTGTTTTTAGTCCACCATAGCTTGATCCTACCACATGAAAAATCCCTAAACTTCCTCATTTGAGAAAATGCTTGTCTCTTCTAGTTACTAGGTCCAGAGTGAACAAGCACCCCCTCTCTAGCACACACCATGTAGGATGATGGATGATAGATATTTGGACAGGAAAACACTTTTTTCATTTTTTTCTCCAAGCTCTTTACAATGTCATAAAAAAACCTCTCATCTCATTTCTCTAGTGTATATAGAGAGAGCACTTTGCAAAGCATAAAAGTCTCACGGGGCTCATCAAAAATGGAAAGTTTCACTCTTGTGGACATTCAATTTTTGTAAAGCCCAGCATCATTATTCTGTTTTGAAAAAAATCTAAAACAAAAATGTGAGGTTACTCTTTATGCTGGGTTAAGCATGTGGGCAAAAGCCCTTATTTATTTGAGTAATGCCCTTGCCCTTGTGCTTTAACAGTACACTAAAGATTTAAGCCAATTGCCCCCCACATGACAACCTGACTCACTTGATGGAGGACAACCCATCATCAGCATGGCTCCACATGCCACTTTACAAAATGAAATTGGGTAAAAACTGAGACCATGGTTGTTGTTGGACTTGCCCGAAAAAAGGGCTTAAAAATGAGTCCACTAAGCCAAGCAAACCCAAACTTGTACACTAGTTCTCTCATGCCCACAAACATGATTTGCCAAACCCAAACCCAATGTCATGGCCAACCTCAACCAATGTGAAACTCGGTAAGTTCCTTGTCAGATCTATTGTTGCCCAGTTGGATATAATTGAGATGAAAAGTCTTGTTTTTGTTGTTGTTGTTCTTGACATGGGCAACCCACATGGCCCTTGAGAGTGGCAACCACATGGCTCTTGAGAGAGTGGCAACCACATGGCCTGCATGTGCAATTGTCATCATGTTGATGCAATACGTTCATAGTTACAATAACTCAACAAAACTCAAGAAGGCTGAACCAAAGGAGAGAGAGGAAAAGGAAAAAAAAAAAAACTTTCTCATGAGTGGGTTGAAAATGGCACTTCAATTTTCTATTCTTCGATACAAAATTATGAAAAAAAACTGATGATTTAGTAAACACCCAACATTAAGCAAAATGTATCTTATTAATTAGAGCTTAAAAGCACAACTACCCAAAAAACAAAGCTGTCCATATTTTTCAGGTCCCTGCATCAGATGGTGTGTCAGGACTTGCACCTTCTTCTGATAATAATAACCAGGCTTTTACAGGATTGGCAAGAGTGTGTGTGTGTGTGTGTATGTAGGTGTGCAAATTCTCAGATCACAAGTTCCTCAGAGACCATAGGTGTTTCATAACATGCATGATTAGACCACCTTGACAAATTTTATGTTTTGCTAATTCAACTGCACAACTATTTGTTGGTCTCGCCTACCAAGGCAAGGATATTGTGTTAAGGATATTGTGTTCAGATTCATTAGAGAGTAAGGGATTTTGGCCCCTTGGTAATAGGTCTATTTTTATATGAGGATTTTTGAAAGATGATATTTTCACTTGTGTTGAAATTTGAGATTAGTTATAGAGTTATAATAGCTTGAAGAATTTTGATTTCATTTAGATGATTTTTTGAAGATTATATTTTTGCATGGTGAAATATTTGGGTTTCCATAATTCTTCTTTTGCCTCAAGATACTCTTTAAAGTAAATGGCAAGGCCATAGTGCGACACACCCCTTTGTTTTAACACCTTTGGACACTCCATGATTAGATAATGTGCAAGCTTGTGCTGGGGATTTGCAGTGTTCATTGGGTTGCTGTGGGCTCTGCTATTATAGCACATCATGCTCATTGAACTTTGGTACCAGGCACGATCTGAGCTTGGGTGCTGCCCATACATAGCACATATGGTCTTTCAGATGACCAGGTTTCGGTCACATGTGGAAAAAAATTGTATTTATTTTTTGTACGAGAATCTCAACTTGGGTGTGTGTTGCCCATACATATGAAGTTTCAGATGGCAAGTTTCAGTTGTACAATGTTAAAATTAAGCCTTTTTTTTGTTTTTCAAGTACAAGTATTTCATGAGCTTGGGTGTTTCTCATACCACATATGGCATTTCAAAATGACAAGCTTGGGTTGCATATCACAATTAGCTATTTTATTAAGGAAGGTTGTTTGTTTGTTTTGTTTGTCACATTGAAACCTTCCAAACCATGACAAAATTATGTATTTATTAAGGAAAGTAGTTTGTTTGTTGCATTTGTTTTGTTCGCTTGTCATGTTGAGATCTCCCAAACTAAAACCCCCCCTCCCATCTCACTCTTGGTACTATTGGAAAGCCCTTATGAGTAGGAGTACACTGAGATGGTCTTGTAATGTTTAGACCTACGGTACAAGAGTTATTGAATATTGAACATTTTTTTCAAAGAAAATTCAACATAATCAAAGCTAATTTTTTAAGGAAATTGGGGCAAGCTTTTGGAATTGTTAAAAAACCCTTAATGGGTGGGAATTTCTTGAAGTTGATTCCATGATGTTTTAGACCTAAGATGAAGGAGATATTGAATTTTCAATCATTTTTGTTACTTGAAATTCATTTATTTAAAATAGTGTTTTCACAAGTTAGCTCTATGGATAAGGTCTTGTTCACACTTGAAGCAGTTACATACTCTTGCTCACACTTGGGCCAGTGACACAGCCCCACACTAGTTAATCGAAGATGTGAGCTTGGGTTTCCGCCACATTTTGAATTTTTGGTTTTTACTCTACTTATGGCTTGAAATCAACCCTAGAAAAGAAATTCAGACTGGGATTAGACATATGCAGACGTTGCAGTAGCTAGCTCCATTATGTACACTTTTGCAAAGGGTTGTTGAGTCATGGGCTTTGATGCTTCAGAAAAGCTTTTTGATTCATGTGCAAATTAGGAACCCAAAGAGGGAATTTAGTTCAATGGAATAATTGGGAAGCAGGACCCAATTCTTCCACACACAAAAGGGGTATAGATTCTCTCTAAGTCCCATTTCATGTCCTGGCTATAAATGGCACACACTAACTACACACCTAACAGATTCACATAGTTTAGTAGCCAGAGTGAACCAACAGACACCAGCACACCATCCACTGGAAAGCCCATCATGACTGAGTTGTGAATGAACCACAACTGAGTTGGATGAACCCCAACAGCTGAGTCCATGTCAGGTTTCAGGCATGCTAACCAACCTTTCCTGTATATAGTGAAGTAGTCAGCTGCTAGGTAGTTAGTAGATGTATGTAGGTGGTTAGTATGTAAGGAGTGAGAGCATCTCCAGCAATGCTCAATATGTGAATCCTGCATAGTAAAATTGGATGAAAGAAGTCAAATTGTGTGGGTTTGGCTCAGGAAATTGGTTTTGGCTGAGTACAATTGCACAGCTGGCTGTGGCTGGTAAAAGGCAAAGCAACCCTCTTTAGAGAAGAGTGTAATAAATATGATCTGACTGTTGCTCAGTATTTCTGATTGGCCCATCATAATGATTGGTCCAGGTGGTTTGCTTTTTTAGTAGTTCCTCACCTATTTGTTGGTTGTCCAAGTTTCAGTTTTATAGGTGGAGTTGCAAAAAAAGTAAACAACTAACCTTGGATGTGAAAAATATTTTTCCAGTGTCACATACTGAACACCTCTGGAGATGCTCTAAGGACTAGTGTTGACAGGTTCCTTGGTTTGGAGTGTTAAACCCGTGGTTCAGGTTATTGTAACCTGGACCTCAAGAGGAACTTTTGGTGAAATTAGCACAAGAACAGGAACTTGGTAAGGACTACTAGGTTCTTAGTTTTGGAAAATATTAAACAGGCCTAAGATTGTAAATGTGTTAGGTATAGAAGTACTGTCATCACAGCATGACATCACCAAAACAGGCCTCCCCTCCAAACCCCCCATCCTTGTTCATGTAACTATCACATTTGTGCGTTACATTATACATCCCGCATAACAAGCAATGGTTGCAATGACATCCATGGGATGAAGGGTATACCAACCATCACATGTCATCTCATTGGATGGGCGTATGTAACATGTGCCGATTTCACATTCCTTTGCTCAAATCAAGACTATCCAAACAACCCCATGGTCCTTGATCCTACACCCTAATGCAATGTAACAATCCTTTGTGCCTACATATCATCTCCATCGCTAGACCAACTTGAACCTCCATCACCATCCTCCTGCAACTTCAAGCAACAATCAATTAGTTTATTACACACCAATGATGCAAACAATCGAATAGTGTTTGTTGTATCACATCAAGTTTTTTAACGCACCTAGAGATTAATGCAATCTATTGAAGTATATGGAGTAGAGCTCTCACAAAACTTGCAAGAGCTTCAAGTACAAACACAACACTACTATTTAGGTTTTTATTTTTTTAATGTTTGATGATGGCTATGAATACTCGTGGAAACGCCCTCCTATTTGCTAGGGCGTTCATGGACTGCAAAAAAAACTTCAATGAAAAAACCTTATGTATTGCTTAAATGTTAATAAAGAAGTTGAAATCATGCAAATCAGTTTCAATTGTTACTTAGCTTTTCAACTGGATTTTGTCGTCTTCCTTTGAAAAACCTTGTTGAACAATATTTTGCAACATGCTTAGGAAATTTCTTTTGAGGTGAAAAACATGGGAAGGAATATGTAGATGTGAAAGGAAAAGTGATGAACATGAAACTATTTAGAAACAAAATTATATATTCTTCATTCAACACATATCATAAGTTTAAGTCCATGATTCATGTGCTTTTGTTTGTTGCTTGTCACTTGTACATGTTGCAAAATGTTTTAGGAAAAAAAAGGAATTTATATTTGGGATTCATGTTATGATTTAACCTAGATATTGTTATGGTGTCAAGTGTTGCAATGGCTAGAAAGAACATGGACATTGAACCTAGGAGCACATTGTTGTCTACAAAAGGCAAAAAAACCTAATTGCTTAGGGTTTGGTTTGATACTACATCAATCTGGAATATGGGAAATTTTTGGAGCAATTTTTTACACCTAAGTTTTACAATGAGTTGAAAGTGGAATTTGTAGCAATAAAGGTAAATGTTCTACATCACTATCCATATTTGTTTAAGTTATAGCAAGTGGGTCGTTGGTTATAAATTTGTGTGTCATGCTTCTACATGTTGAACATGAAAATGTTTGGCCAAGTTATTAACATTTTAAAACATGTTAGCATGTCAAATAATACCTAAGGACAATGACAAAACATCAAAAGGGTGACAAGATGTTCTTTACATCTACTATGGTGGAAAGTGGCTTAGTAAGTAAAGGCTTTCAGAACATCATTATAAAGGTTGCAACAAAGCACCCTTTTATCCCGACTCAAGTAAACGTGTTCAATTGCCAATGTACCCCAACTTCAAGTCTATCCAAGAAACCAAAAACTTGAAACACACGTTCACTAATGAGAAATCAACTTCTCACTTGCCAATTAAAAGCCAAGCAAAAATCAACAAGGAGCAATATCAAAAATTTGTAATTGATACAGTCATCAAGCAGGTGTGTTCATTCAAAACACTCCATGGATTACAACCATTTGCAAGGTATGATGCAAAACACCATAGGTCCATCTCCATTGCATATGTACTTGAAGCAACAAAGGAAGAGTTTATGGTTGATGGAAAGCAAAAAAAAATGATAAAAATCATCCCAAAAAAAAGATGGATCACCTAAAGATAATACTTGCAATTGTTAAGGAAAGAGGTTATGCCAGTAGCCAACAATTAACAAGGCAACAAATTGGCATTCAAACCCAAAAACTTTACAAAGTGCAAGCTCAAAAGGATTAAGGAAGGCAGTTGGGTGGGTGGTCAACAAATCTCACAACACAATTGAATAGGATAGTGGGTTTACATCTACTCCAACCTCTACATCCCAATCTAAAGATCAACATTCCAATGGGCTTCATGTTAAAGAAGTAGAAAACATTGAAAGGATGGACAACCTAGCATGCATATGGACATAGAAAAACCAAGGTTGAAATAGCTACAAGTTATAGCACTAGATTACAACATGGCATTTAATGTAAAAATGCAACTACATTCTGACATGACATCTTGTCCACATGACACATCATCCTAGAAGTTAATGACAACTTCTAATTTTCCTTTTGTTAATTTCATAGAAAAATTCCCATCCAAGGAATTAGGGTTACTCAAGGTTGAACACAAAAATGCCACTATAAAAAAAACATGTATTTTTTATTAATCTTTGCAACTAAATTTTAGTTGCTTAAGACAAATCGCATGTGATAAATTAGTCATAAATGACAAAAGGTATTGTATGAAAGAAAAAGTCAACAAATACATTTCATCATTTGACTCCATTGTATATGTATTGTCACATGTGATTAAGATGCAACTATTTTGGTCACAATTGAGGGCAAATGATGTGTCGTCACGTGTCTTAATATTTGATTATTTAAAATATAATTATTATTATTATTTTGAAATGATCTACGATGTCAATTCAAATACTTGGCTGATTTTATATTATGACACGTGGACCAATGTAAGTATGCCATGTGGTATTATACAAAATTAAGTTAATAAAAATATTAATATTGAGTTGGTAAGTACCTAGGTAGGTACATAAATAGGTGCTTAAAAAACTAAACTACACACCAACCTACCTACTTAAGTAAAAAAATAGGTAGATAGATTCTACCTTTTAAAGTTAAATACCTATTCATGTAGGTATGTACTTAAGTAGGTAGGTACATAGGTCAACCTAGGTGGGTAGGTCAAATTAGGTACCTACTTAATTAGGTAAATAAATAGGTTAGGAAGATAAGTACTTTAAAAATGTGCATAATTTGTTTTTTTGTTTTAAATTGAACCTTTTCATTAGCTCATCCCATGTGCACAAATTTTTTAATGTGAAATTGGATGACCACACCCCCTTGTTTATATAATGTTCAAAATAGGAATGAGCAACAAACAATATGAAATAAGTTTTCAAGTTGTAACTTCCTCACAAACTAAGTTATAATTCCAAAACTTCTTAATGCCTTACTTTCTTAATTTTTAGATTTATAAACAATTCGAGTACTAGATAATTAGATAATCATTTAATTAATACTGATTAAATTTACATATATTTAAATTATAAATTATACACTACAAATATTTTGTATTTATTATCAATTACATAAATATATAATAATTTATTAATATTTAACAAACTAACTATCTAATTACTCACAAGTTATTAATACATAACTCATAAATAATTAAATAACTGAAATATTTTTAAATGGTTTATTACTTTTTAGAATATGGTCGAATTATACATAATATAATTAATGTAAAAATAATTTAATGAATATATTTCAAAAATTAAATTTTTTAAATTTTTATGTTAAAATTATAAGTAATGAATCAACAATTGTTATTAAAAAGTAAATTTTTACATGAATTTTTAAATTTTTATTATTCAACTAATTAATTACTTATTTTATAATTACATTTATTGTTGTAAAATTTATTATAGGTCAAATAATTTTTTTGGGTAATTATTAACTATAAATACAATAATTTGTTAAACATAACACTAATTTTCATAACTACTGTAAAATTACTATAAAATATTTATCATAGATGATTAATCACATAATTTTATCAATATTATTATTATATAATAATTTGTGAACTTAAAATCAGTAAAATAATTATTTTAATTACACTATAATTTTTCCAAATTTTTTAATTCAGGTTTGAAGTTATAAATTACATAGTGTGGATAATTATGTTCAATTAAAAAATAATTATCCACATACTGATTAATTCTTATCTGAAGTAATTACAATGATTTTAAAACAATGTCACATTAAATACATTAACTAATTTCTTCTAATATAAGAATATAAATTATATAACATACAAATCTATGTTATAACAATAATTATTTAGTGTAACTTAGATTTAATAAAAAAAATCATTTATAATTATTTATAAAAGTGATTTATTATGGATACCACTAGTAGAAAAAACCTTTAAAATTCAATCAATAAGATTTTGAATTAAAATATAAACTTAAGATTCCAAAATAGTAATTCAGAATTCAAATATCGAATTTTAGATCAAATAAGTTTTTTGAAGTTAAATAACAAATTTCAGAATTGAATTGTCAATTTTCATATTCAAAATATAATATTCAAAATTAAAGTGTCCATTTTGAGACTCAATTAATAATTTTCAGACTTGATGTATAAATTCTGAGAATCCAAAATAATAATTTGGAATTGAAATTTCAGGTTCAAATCAAATGATTATTTTAAATTTAAATTGAAAAAATTTCAGATTTGAAATATAAATTTTCATATTCATATAAAAATATTCAAAATCAAAATATCAATTTTTATAATCAATTAATAATTTTCTGAATTGAAATACTAATTTTTGGATTCGAAAATATTAATTTAGAATTCAAATATCAATTTTTAGATCAAATAAGCCTTTTTGAATTTAAATTGAAAATATCATATTCAAATCAAAAAATTCAAATTCAAATAATGTTTTAAACAATTGAAACAACAATGTTCAGATTCAATTTTATTTTTTAAATGAAAATAATAATTTTCAGAATTGAAATATCAATTTTCAGATTTGAATAAGAAATTCAAAGTTCAAATATTAATTTTGAGATTCATTATATGAACAATATACATACGTATGCATATACTATATATATATAATTTTAGTACATACATTAAAATGCACCCCTATGTCATTGTAGAATACCTTTAGGATGCAACTAATTTGGTGGCTATTGCAACTAATCAGACATATCAATCGAACAAATAAAATGAAATTTCTAATAGTTGCATCATAGTTGTGAAAATGACCAAAATAGTTGAAATTTGGTCTTGTAGTTGCAAACATTCCCAAATCTAGTCACAAACGATTATAATTCGCATGTAGTCGTAAATGGAGTGGTTACATTTTGGCTGATTTCTATTAGTGTGCATTGGTCTTTGCACGTACTAAAGCATAATAAGTGGTTACCATGAATTGGCAACCACCTCCTCATCCTCCCACTTTCTTGAAATGTGTCCTTAGTCTTTTTGTGTTGTTGCCATACATGTTATGGCACTATGACTAGGAAAAGGATATTATGATGAATTCAAATCCAAATTACAGCAATACATGAAATTTGAAGATGACAAATGAGATGATTGGGTTGAAAACATATTTATGTCTTCATATGGGAGCTAGTCATTTGTAGATGCAATAAGAAAACTACATTTGCGTTTTGAATTTAATCATGATTTGTTATGTTTTTTCATGTACCAACTCTTTTGTACGATTTAACTTCTAACTTGTTGGTTGTAAAAATTAAATAAATGTAGCAACAATGTTAAGAAATCTACCACTCTATGTGTCAAATGTGTCCACAATCAAACTATTATGGATGAAGAATTCAAAGCATTGTTTGAATATGTTAAACACCAACTTCTGGGCAAAGTAGTCATGGGTCTAAAAGCAACCTAGAAGGAGAGAAGGGTTCAAAAATTTGATGAATATGTAAAGAAGAAAATGCAAGGTTGGGAAGCCAAGGTGGCTCTTCACATGGAGCATATTACCCAAGGTTTTACTGTAACATGTAGAAGGCAAAACAAATATGGCAAACATTGGGGACTATATTTATTCTAAAGATGTTCATGTTTGCGTCACTACTAAAAATCTTGTCATTTGCAACCAGTCGCTATGCAACTGGCATGCAACTAATTATCATTTGCAACTATCTTAGTCATGTTTGCAACTACAAACTTGGTATTGTATAATTTTGGGCCATACAGTTGTGTGTGCAACTAACATGCAACTAAATGTGTACAACATGAACACTTATCATAAAAATAATGACTTAAACTTATACATACTTAAATTACTATACTTAATACATCTACATAGGTTATATATAATAGTGTTATGTACTAAGGTTAACTCCATGCTAACTTAGGTTAGCCTAAATTAACCTAGGCTAAATAACTAAAAAGTTAAACTAACCATGGTTAATTAAGTCAGGCTTAACTAATTATGGTTAATTTAAATTAAGCTAAATTAAATCAAGTTAAATTAACCATGGTTAAATTAAGAAAAATTAAACTCATTATGGCTAAAATAAATTAAACTAAATTAAACTAGGTTAAATTAATTATGGCTAAAGTAAATTAGGATAAAATTAACCATGGCTACATTTATTAGGCTAAAATGATTATGGCTAAATTAAATTAAGTTAAATTAACTATGGTTAAGTTAAGTTAAGCCAAACTAATTATGGTTAAATCAAGTTAGCCTAAACTAAATTAGAATATATTAATTATGGCTAAACTAAATTAAGCTAAATTAAATTAGGTTAAAGTAAATATTGCTAAAATAAATTAGGCCAAATTAATTATGGCTAAATTAAGTTAAGCTATAATATTTATGGTTAAACTAAATTTAACTGAATTAAATTAGAATAAAATAAATATGGTTAAATTAAGTTAGGTTAAAATATGTACGGCTAAACTAATTAGGCTAAAAATTAACAATAGTTAAATTAACTTAGGCTAAATTATGTTAAATTAAATTAAACCATGGTTTAAATATGTTTTATTTTATTTTATTTTGGAATTTTTTTCAGAAAATGTAAATTTGATTTAAATTTTTTTCAAAATAAATTAATATGATAATATTAAATTTTATTAAATAATAATTATTATTAATTAAACATTTATTATAATTATAGTGATAGTCAATTATATATATATATATATATATATATATATATATATATATATATATATATATATATATATTCAATAGGTAGTATATATTTATATTTTACTATTTATGTTAAAATATTAATGTAAATAGGCTATACTAATTAACCTATAAGTATACAAACATCCTAAGCTAATTATTAATTTAAACTAAATAATAATATTAAAATCATATTTTCATTAAATAATCATAATTATTTAAAATATCATATAATCAGCTTTGAAGTGCAAAAGAAAGGGAATAATGAAAAACTAACAAGAATAAAAATATGAAAAATAAGCTTTCCAAGTTACAAAACGTTTTGCTTTTTTTTTTTCTTTGGACCCCTCCTACTTTCAAACCTCATAACTTTCTTATTTCTTATTCATTTAAAGCGATTTAAAGTGCTATAGGAGCGCCACCTGAAGTCCTACAAATCACATACAAATCACATTGGAACTCTAATAGCAACAAAACAACATAAAATGAACTTTCTGGGTGTTTAAGAACCAACCTTTGTAGTGTTCGATAGGTTTTTTTGGGAGTTTTTTAGCCCTTTTACTTTGGGGGGCCATAACTTTCTCATTTCTAATCTATTTTCAACAATTATTAGTGTGTTAGATGCGCTAAGATGAGGGCTTCAAGTTTGTTTTGCACACCAAAAGTAACAGAGGTTTCCCCTACCTAGTATAATCTAATAAAGTGGTTGCATCTAATGTGCAACTAGGTTGGTTCATGAGGTTTGCAGTGGAATGTTTTAACCCATATCCTTTGGCTTCAAATTCTATTTGGCTCAGTATATAACTAGGAGCAATAGCTATGCAATAGCAATTTATCAAATGCCATTAGGGATGAATGAATGGAAAAAGCTTGACCTTTATGAAATGGTTAAATTTAAAAATAAAATCAGATTATTTTAAACCTACCTATATAACCTAAGCCTAGCGACTTTTCAACATACTTACATACTTAAGTAAACTACTTAATAGGGTTTAATTATTACCTACCTACCTAGGCACCACATGTGAACATTCTATTAGCCATAAATCGGATGATTTAGATTTCATTGATTAATATTTGAAAATTTAAAAATAGGTGGGCTTTGATTGCCACATGTCATCATGTAATTGGTGTTAAAATGAACACGTGTCAAATGGTCAATGAATGTTCCATTGTGTGCCACGTGTCATCATCTTAATGGCAAAAATTTTAATAATTGAGATTAATCTAATGAATTTTTAATTTTGAAACACAAAAAAATTAAATAATGACACATGTCCACAAGCTAGTTGTTTAATTTTTAAACATGTGTCATATTTTGATTAGTTGCATTGTAGTTACAAGGAAAGTTGCACATAAGGTGCAATTACATTTGGATTTGTCTGTATGTGTGAACATGTATATTAACACAATATATATATGTTGCATACATAGTGTTGCATGCAATTGAATTTCATGTGCAACTTGTCTTATGCAATTACACAAATTTGCAGTTGCATGTGTCACATGCAACTAAATTTTAATTGCAAACGACAATTGCAAAACCCTAATTTTTTAATAATGTGTTTTTCCTCACGGATGTAAAGGGATCAATGATCTTTGTCCAAATATGGCACAACTATAGTGTTCTTCAAGTTTAAACTATGCTTGAAATACTTGGTCCCCCACTGCTTTGTCCCCCCTCCATTTTGAACTTCATTTTATACCACCGTAGAAGCTTTTGCATTTAAAAAAAAATACATGTCCCTATTTAAGATGACATTATGTGCAAAGTATGAACAAGCATGAAATCCAACCATTTTTTGGACATGGGTGCTTTGAAGTCTATGAAATGTTCTATATCGTTAAAAAAAATTCAATTTCCATACTTTTGAAACCCTTGAAAATGACAATGTAATCCAATGCATTTAAAGTTGTATCATTTTTCAATTCATCCAACAACATGTCAACCTTGTAATGGAAATGTGAAACAATACACCAACCATGTTATTGGCTCAAGTTGTAGATGTGGGTATTAAGATTGAACATGAACACAATCCAATCAAATAATGGGAGTAAAATATAATTACCTTAATGCTTCCCACAAATGTTGTGGTGAATCATCATTTATAAACATAGCAGTGCGTTGTGGTGTTCTCATACACAACAATTGTTGGTAGATGTTGTTGATGGTCATAAGCTACACCACATCAAATTGTGTATAATCACCAAATTGTGATTGGGTTGCTAATGCAAGCTCCTAGTTGAGGTTTCTAGCTGACTAGTTGACGTTAGTTATGCACTCAATATCTAAAGATAGCAAACACATTTGCAAATTTACTAGCTTGGTTCAATTTAGGTGGGATTACTAAGTTTATTATGGGCTAGATGTTTAATCTAAATTGGCTCAATTCCATTACATTCGTAAAGTTGAATCCTATTGCAACCTATGTGAAAACACTTGCAAGTTGTGTGATTATATGTAGTTGTGAAAAATGCATACATTGTTGAACATGCAACTAATACATTGGGACGATTGTGTCACATAAAGAAACACTATTAGTAGTGCCTTTGGATGTTTGGTGATCGCTATAACCATGGTCTACAACTACGACCATTAATTGTGAACCTTTGCCACCCACTAGGTAAGGGTGCACCTCCTTGGCATTGCTAGTTATGTTGGCATTCAAACCTTCAGTATCACCATGAGAAACAAGTTTCACAACATCAAAGTTTGTAACATCTTAATTCACATAGTCATTCCCTAGCAAAGGAACCGTTACATGTGACAATCCCTCATTTTGTTATGTGTGGCTATCCTTGATTCATGTTCCATGCCAATACTTCACATCTTTGAATGCATCCTAACCCAAAATTAAGGAAAAATAATTGATAAAGGTAAATGTTTGCCATGAAATATTTGTAACTATCTAGATGTTACATTTGAAATTTGGAATGCCCCCTAACCAAATTTAAGGCAAAACGGTTGCTAGGGGTATGTGTTTACCATCTTAGATCATGTTACAACCCCCACAACTTGGAATGCACCCCCCTATGTGAATTTAAGGCAAAATAGTTGATATAGTGCAATGTTTACCATCTTAGACCATGTTATAGTTGAAATTTGGAATGTCCCCAATGTTAATTTAGGGCAAAATAGGTGATACAGTGTAATGTTTAGCATCCTAGACCATGCTACAATAACTACCCATAGAAGTTACAGTTCAAAATTAAAATGCACCCTAATTGAATTTAGTACAAAACAATTGATAAAACAAAGTGTTCACCATCATAGATCATGTTACGAAAATGTGTTATAGTTTCCTCTGGCAATTGAACACACAAATGTGCATGCTACACATAACATATTATTGATAATTGAAACAATTGTGTTGGTGGGTAAAACATACAAACATGTTCTTGCAATAACCTAATTGAGATCAATCTCTTTTCATCGCATCAACCATTTTGTGAATGTGGAATCAAAGGAATTCACAAGTGCACCCCAAGCATGAATCTACCAACCATTAAAAAAATCCTTTTCATTGCCCATTGCAAATTCTTGGATGGCTTATACTTGGACATTTTATGACCATGTTCAAAATCTTGGCCACCAATTGGAATAGTATGTTAGCTTCTAAAATTCTTCTCGGGCTTGGGCTTGCCAACCCTCTCCATTCAATGACCCCATCCCACCTATAAACAACATGGGCCCCTCTTCTTACATCATTGCAAGGATTGTCTGCCATCTGCTTACTATTAAGCCTTTTAGAAAACCATTGTTTGCAATTTCTTTCAATATCACCATGTGTTGTGGATTAGGGGAATGTTTATCCCTCTTGAGAATGTGCAAAGCCTAAGAAACCTTTGCACACCATGGCAATAGGTAAAACATGCCAACCTTTTCCATTTTACAAATTTTGCCACATATGTGTCCAAGGGAAGGTGGGGGCAAGGGCTCGCAAAGAACATTACTACAAAATGTGGGTGCAGTTCACTAATCCTCGTTCACTAGACCAGTGAACTCACTACTTTCCAACTAGTCCCCGTTTATTAAAACTAGTGAATTCACTTAAAGTCCAATGAAATCACTTGGTGTACAAGGGCACTTTTTGTTGTAGTGGAAGGAATTGTCGTGAAGATGTCAAACAATGGGTGCCAACCCCATTTTCTTTGCTCAACGTTCAAAGCAACAACTCCATCAAAGTCCCACATTTTGTTGTCCGCATGTTTAGAAATCCTCTTCTCACATTCCTCCCACCATTGGGCTTCAAGCTTTATATTATCTCGTTCAAGTAACTTGTATTCAATATAGTCAATTAATTTGTTGAATTTTCCATCCAAGGTTGTAGGGTTCACCACATGACTAAGAGCAATGTTGACTACATTTCATTGGGAGCATGTGCAACAATGATGTGTAAAATAAATGTAGAGCTTAGAATTAGAGTGATGAAAATGGATTGCATGTCAACAATCCAACAATCTGCAGTGTTATATACATGGCAAGACAAATCAAATATTCATAAATATAATAGTAGAGGGGTGTATGACTTACTTGATATCTGTGAATCTAAAGACCAAATGATGCCATAAACATGATGTCAATCCATTCATCCCATCCTTCTAAACAAGTTTGATAACTTGCAAGCCTATCCTTGAAATTGTCTAAGGAAGTGCTTTCCTAGTTAAACTTCCTCAACATGTATGGAAGCAAGTGGAACATGCCAGGTTGTACCTTGACTGGTAGAGGTATGGGTAGTTCCCATGGGACTATGACATATTGATTAGCTTTTGCCCCCACAAGTTTCAAAAAATGATTTCGAGCACTTTTAATGTCTTTCAATCTATGTAAATCCCACATAAAAACATCCAAATGCACTGGAATGGATGGATGTGTGAAGGAATCTTAGTACATTGATTTTCCCTTCATGTGTTGTGATGGGGTGGACTTGATACACATGAACCAATTGCTTTTAACATGTCTTGGAGGGTGTTGTGGCCTTCAATATTAATGTCAACTTTCTTATCCCATTGTTGTGCATGGTCAAGTGAATTCAACACCTGCACGTGACTATTTCACCAATATTATTACCAACAATGGTAATTGTATTTTAATAGTCAACTAGGTTTCCTTGGTCATTTGATGTGCAAATTTGGGTTCTTCCTATCACACATTCACTATGGACACATCATTTGATGTACTTACATGTTGCCTTTTGGCAATGGTTCCACATTTGATTTTAACATCTCTACTGTAATGTGAGGCCTTGGTAACAACTTTAAAAAAGTTTTGAACTTACACACATGGACATGAACATGCTTGCGATTGATTAGAGTTCTTTTCATTATTGTTTCTGCATCAACATCAACTTGGGTCTTTAGTTTCAATAAAAGTGAAGAGGAATCATTATTCTCAATTTGCCACTTCAACACCTTTGATAATTAAGCAATAGCCAAATTGGGAGGCATTAAAATACATATGGGTTTATTTGTTCTTGAATCAATGGGAACATCTTGGCATCCTTTAGACCTATCGTAAGAAAGTCATAACTTACTTGAACATTTTCTTCCACAATATACACATTGGAAGTCAAGATGGTCCTTGTCCCCATTTAATGGTGTCACTTGTGATGAAAATATTTCCAATAAAAGTTCATTATAAAGTTTAGGAGTTACCCATTATTCTATAAGTCGAATAGGTGTCAATTTCACATAGTACTTCAACAACCTCTCAAACCCATTTGACCCTCCTATTTCCTTCTTATTTGCGGCCATATTAAACAAAATTTCCAAAACAATAAACTCTTCCAACTATAGTAAGACTTTGTGCTATTTCCTATTGCAATGTAGACCCACCACCATGTTAAAAGGAATTGGGTGACAACTAATTGTGGCCATAGTTGTGCAAAGAATTAATATATATCTAATAACACTTAAGCATAATCTCTATAATAGAAAATCTCAGCAATTCTACATTTCTTCTTTGCTACTTGGAAGGCTTTGGACTCTTACATGGCTTCAAACCTTTATGGTGAATTTTCATATTTGAACACGGATTTAGGGTTTGGCGCCCATGTCATCATGACTATGCATTTGTTGTATGCCCAGGGTTTTTACAATATCAATTCCCAACTTATAACTCACCCCATGTTACACCACAACGTGCATTAGACTTAAAAAAGGAGAAGTACCAAACACTGAGATTGGTCGATTATGCACAAATTCAAATGCCTATACTTGGATCATTGTATTTTGTGTAACGCCCACAACACCCTTCAAAGATCATGACCTTGGTTGGCAATATTGAAAATGAACTTGAAAGTGTGAGGATGACTTTTGTCAAGCATTTACAACATGGCACATCATGCACATCATTGTATTCTTTTAAACATTTCCAAGAAAGCCCAAAAGCTTAAACTTAAATTTGAAATGAAAACCTTGGTGAACTAATTAATTGCAACATGATCACTGAACTTCTACCAAATATATTTGATTGTTATGACCTAAGCATTTGTGGGAATGCATACGTGATAAAAACTCAAACAAAAGTTCAAACTTTCAAGCCCAATTTTTGTTTCAAAAGAAGCACACACGAAATGAATAGCACTTGAAGATTAAGGTGTGATAGCAAACTTGAATTTGCCAGAAGCATGAAAATTCATTCAAAGGATCAAACCAAGAAGATGGAAGATTAAAAAGCTTAAACATGACCCGTCAAAAAGCCAAACATTGGAAAAATACTAATGGGAGGATGATTGGCCATTGACATGCATGGGGCATGGCATCCCATTTTGTTCAATGAGGATGGGGATGGCATGATAGGTTATGAATTCAATGTAACATGAGTATGTTCCACAGAAGAACCCATTAGAATAAGGTTTTATACTTAAAAATCGTTCGAATGCTGAAAAAGAGAGGGAAAGGAAATGGGGCCGAAGCAAAACATGTGAGGAAGTACTTCTGTACCTAACCAATTTACAATCTTAGGCCTATTTTCATATTTTCCCTTAGTTTTTATTTTGTAACTTAGGCAGAGTAGTAAAAACAGCAATTAGTATCTCCATTGGTGCTCAGTATGTGACCTTGGGTTCTTAGTTTTTATTGTACCTTAAAGGCAGGGTAGTAAAAACAGCAATCAGTATCTCCAATGGTGCTCAGTATGTGACTCTGCAAAACTCTTTCTCACATCCAAGTTTAGTTATATACTTTTTTCTTTTCAACCCCACTCATAAAAACTAAACTGGGACTGCAAATAGGTGGGAGACTACTAATAGGAAACCACCTGGACCAATCATTATGAAAATTGGCCAATAGATGTAAGGACCAGTAGTTAGATCATATTTTATTAACTCTTCTCTGGCAGGTGTGTTAAGCTTTTGCTTTGGCTTTTATGAGCCTCAAACATGGTGTGCAAAAATGTTGAGCCAAAACCATTTTGTTGAGCCAAACTTGGCATATATTTTGACTTTTCTTCATCCAATTTTAATGACTTTGCAGGGTCACATACTGAGCACTTGGTGGTGGTTTGCTCTAAGCTAATTAGTGCAATTAGGTGAGGAGGAACTGGAACCTAATGGAAAAATGTTTCCCCTGTCCACCCACCATCCATCCTTTGCTGTGTGCTGGTGGGCTGTTGGGTTCTTTCTGGCCCCACTTTAAACTTGAGAGGATGATGCTCCATGTGCTGCACAATTTCCCATAAGTATATCATTACATTACAACAATTCTTTGGATAGAGATTCAGGGACAATTTGGATTATGGGACTAAAGGAGGAATGAATATAGGTGCACCTTTTATATAAATAGGGCAAAATGAATTTGACTCCCTTACTAAAAGATGGAATAAGTATCAGATAATTTACTCTGGATTTTTACTTATTTAGTTGCTAAAATTATTGCTTTGTCTATTGAAGGGTTAGAGATGGTGTGTAAACATTGCAAATTTTATTTTATTTTATTTTTCTTTACGGCATTAAGCCCAAAGTAAAATGCAAAATGAAATAAAAATGTTTCTTTAGGGGATAAAGTGGTCAACCTCACAAACACCCCCCCTAAAAAAAAAAAAGTTGAAACCCTATTCACATTGCATTGAATTGAGTTATGATGACAAATAAGTACACAAAAACTAATTATCTAGCAATAAATATCTCACATGGTTCATGAGAAAGGTGTGATATAAAATTTATAGTTTCATTCATTTTCAATGTAAAATATATGTGATAAATAGTGAAATTACCCATACCACCATAGTTTGACAATAATGTAACATGTGTGAGTTAGTGCGGAGGAAGAACTATAATTTTTAATGTACCAAAAAATCGATCTCTAGAAGCACACTTGTATGTTGAAGGGTTCAAAATGAATGAATCAAAATCATTGGGAGAGAAAAGCCTGGCCTTCATTAGATAAACTTGGCTCTCTCTGTGTGTATGCATGCAAACCAAAGATTGATTTTTCGCTCTCATCAAAGCAAAGTCGTTGATCATGTCATTTGAATTTTTGATCCCGACATGCAAAAAAACAAACCACACAAAGTCGTTGCTCATGTCATTTGAATTTTGAGCCCGACTTGAGGCACAATGCAACCAGATTGGTGAGTACTACTGCAAAAAGCCCCCCCATTGCAATGATGAGGAAACATGGGCCATGTTCATAAGCTTTTTATCATTCATGCAAAATCCCATACCTCTGTGTGTGTGTGTGTGTGTGTGAGAGGAAGGGGGAGGGAGAGAGAGAGAGAGAGAGAGAGAGAGAGAGCATCTCCTGTCCTATAACAGAATTCACACTGCTTTTTGCTTCCTGACAATTAGATGCTTTTTGATAAAGGATATGTGGTTAAATTAGTTAGGACTCTTTGACCACCTTTGAGTAGGTTTAGGGTTCTTCAACCCTAGAATGAATGAATGAATTTATGGTCTGAATTTGATGGAAAAAGTATTGTACCATTTGCTTTCTTGTTGTTCATCTCTTCTTAGTAAATGGGGCTAACTTGGGAAAAGTTGAAATAGTTGGACAATGAATGAATGAAAAGGGCACTAACTAGATGGGATTTTTGTTAATTTCAGTTGCATCCTTTTTTCCATCCATCGTCTTACTTTTAAAAACTTTCTTGACTCACATATCTTCTAATGAGCATACATTGAATTAAAGATGGAGTGATCCCCTCCCCCCTCCTCCCCCAAGACCTTGCAATATACAATAGTAATGGGTGCTTCCCAATTGAGCTTTCTTGGATTCAATATTTTCCATTTAAATTAATTTTCATCCATTACCTCCAAATTCATCCATTGCCCCACTTTTCCCAAAGTTCATCCCTCGGCTAGTTGGCCAAGGGCTGAACTCTAAAACCCTCCACACCACTTCCTTGAATTGTCCAACCTTTCCATGTTCACCATCAGTGTCCAACTTACCCAAATTGCCCAACCTCCCAATGTTCCATCCATTGCCATTTTTCTTGAGTCCATTCCATCCTTTTCTTCTTTCCCCATATTGGCCCAACTTCCCTGGATTCATTCATTCATCCACTATCCAACGCTTTCAAATTCATTCATTATCCAAAAATGCCAACCCTTTTTACGGAGCCAAATTCTGAAAATGCCTCCACTTTTTTTTTCTTGTTTTGCCTGGTGATACTCAACAAGTAGAGTATCATGAGGAAAAAAAAAGAGTAAAAGAACAAAAAATCTGCACCATTGAGTATCATGAGGAAAAATGAAAAATGATTTTTAAAAAAAATCTACACCATTGAGTATCCATGAGGAAAAATGAAAAATGAAAAAAATAAAAAATCTACACCATTGAGTATCATGAGGAAAAATGAAAAATGAAAAATAAAATAAAATCTGCACCATTGAGTATTAGGAGGAAAATGGAAAAATAAAAAATAAAAATTCTGCAAGTCCATTATGTGGAATAATGCTGTTGGGGTTGGGCAGGCGGGCATTTACTTCAGGAACAAACTCACTTGTCGAGCATTATTAACCTTGGAGCTTTGGTCATGTTATTATTAGTACCTTGCAATTCCTTCCCCAAGTTTTTTTTTAAAAAAAAATTCTAAAAAGATGGGAAAAATGGCACTAGAAAGAGATAATCTATTTTTTTGTTTGGTATTTTTCACAAAGAAACTTTCTTAAGTTTCATTGTAGAAAAAGTTTCAATACAATTAACATCTTTGGGTGGTATGTTTTTGCAAAGAAAGAGATGGTCATCATTGCTCTTGAAAGAGTGAAATGAGCACTTCAAACTCTGAATACGATCGCTCTTGCAAACTCTGAATATGAGAACGTGGCAGCAACAAAGTGTGGAAGAAGTTTGTCTGTCGGTCGTTGTGTGTAAAGAGCTCTAAGTTTGTCTGCCGTTGAGGAGAAGTAATAAGTTTAAGCAATTATTTTTGGGGGAATAATAAGCCGTTTATTTGCTTTTCATGTTGTTTAGCTTGGGATTGGTAATACAAGCTTGTGGGGAGGGGGCATATTGAATCAAAACCAAAAAACCAAAACAAACAATCATGTTCACTCTCAAAGCACAAACAAACAAGTAAAAGCAATTCATGGTTTTGCACCCTTTGCACCCCCCGGTCCTTTGAACAACACTCAATAATCTTTCTTACAAGGGTTCTCTTGTGCCTTTCTAGACCGATTGCAACTAAACTAACAACTACTCCTATGTGCCCCCCCACCCTAAACCCTAAAAGATGGTTTTGAAGAAAAGATAAAATTTTGCACCAACATGAGTTTTAAAAAAAAAATCAAAACCACAATTCAAATGTGGTAAAGACCTCTAAACTAATACTTTGAGTTTTAAGGCAAAGGTGGTAGCAAAGTGTGGATATCAAATAGAAGAGAATTCAAATGTGGTGAAGACCTCTAAACTAATACTTTGAGTTTTAAGGCAAAGGTGGTAGCAAAGTGTGGATATCAAATAGAAGAGATCTCCTAGTTGGGAGTGTCCAACTATGTGAAGCAACTTAATAAAAATGGCCAGACTGATATGGGGGTCTTTGTTGTGTCCCATCCATCCCACTTCCACCAAACCCTCATACTTTGCAAGTAAAAATTTCCTCCGATGTATAACCCATTCTATTGTAATTGGAAAAAATCTTTATAGAAAATAATGACAAAGTTTTTTATCCTTGAAGAGTCCAAACCCTAATTTTCACAACCATTTTATCTTTACTAGAAGCCAAATAATATTAAATTTAAGTTTAAATTTAAAATTTAAAATACTGGTCCAATCTATTCATCAATGAATAGGATGAAAAATGCAGCCATTGGATTCAAAGTTTTACACTCTTAAAAATATGTGATAAAAGAATTTCAGTTCACAATCAATCAAACAAGGGATGATGAGATAACAAAGCAACTATGGTATGAAACCCATCAGCAGTTGGGCTAAACAAAATTAGTCTACCTTAAACTAGGGTCAGTTTCCACATTGACAAAACAAATATATATATATATATATATATACATATTCCAAAAAATGAATTCTTTTTTTAAAATTTGAAATTATATATATATTCAATCATCTACTATAATATTGTGAAAAGAGTAGTGAAATTATTCAGAGGGTAGCCTATGATAATTATGATGATTTTTCAACATGTCAACTTCATATTTGTCACAAATTTCCATATCACTATTTTGAGGATTATTTAATGATGAAACTGACCTTAGGGTAATGTGATTCAGCGGCTAGGGTTTTTGGGTTTTGTTTGTTCTACTGACTCATGTAGAGATTGTGGCAAGCAAAGCTGTGAGTTAGCTTGAATGTGAAACATCTATGGCTGGCTATGAAGCAAATTGATGCCATTTTCAGCCACAATGAACCAGCAGCACCCACCAGTGCACCAAGAAGGATGAATGGTAAGTGATCATGAAACAGTTTTCTGTTGGGTTTTAGTTCCCTAGCTAACCACGGTGTTTAGCTTAGTTGCTTTTTCTTTTAACCTAACTACTAACGACCCACAAGCAAGTTGTTAGTCGGTAGGTGATAAAAAACACAGCCCTTACATATGTATAAACCATCTACTTAGCTAGTAATTACCTAATTTCCTACCTATCTACCTATGTATGAGACCTATTTCCTACAGAATTGGTTACTGAGGCAAAAACCAAATATTAACTCGGTTGAGGTTCATCCACAACTGAGTAAATCCAGGCATCCAGTGGATGGTGGGTGCACTGGTGGGTGCTGGTTCATTGTGGCTTGCCTTTGTTCTTCCTTTGCTGATTGTTGATAATGTGGTCATATCAGAGCATGTGTAATTGGGATCAGGCCGACTGTTACAAATGGCCCATGAAGCTGCTTGTTGTACACACAAATTGTCATAATCAGCTTTGGCTTGGAGAATGGGGATCTGGTTTCAGTTGTTGTTGTGGGCTTTGCATTCAACAGAAAGCTCGCAGGTAAGATTAGAAGCCGTAGAACCCTTACAACAAAGATAGATTGCATTGGAAGTTGTGTTTCTCATTCAGATCATACTTTTGTCCCAGGGTCCACAAATGCAAACAAACCCATGCAAAGACAAAGTCCAGAATTACATGTTGTACATCACTTTGATCAATTACCTTATACATATTAATACCTGGTGGGGCATTGCTGGATTGATAACTATGCTAATTAGCAAATACCCATTTGGATATCTTGAGGGAGAGACCTGCAGATATGGTGGGGCCACAAATAAGACCAAGGTAATATTATAGTACTTGTATTGTTGCTTGTGGTTTTGACTTGATTTAGAGCAATTTGTCTCTCCTCGAAACATGAGTAGAACTCATGAGGTTGAACATTTTGTTTGGATGGCATGGATTTTGATGGATTTCAACCAATGCACACTAAATAGGCACAATGAATTGAATGCAACATGGTTTGCAACATGTTCTGACAACCCAATTTCCAAATTCCAATGCTTCAACTTGAAGTACCCCATCATCCATTAGCCATCCCATGGTAACCAAACCCACTACTTTCCCCGACCCAATGTCCCACCACAACCTTACCCCATGCACCCGGTGCATCCCCCAAACCTTTTTTTCCCACCTACTCTCCACCTTGATTCTTGTTTCCAAACCTTGTTAATGCTAAAACTTTGAACTTCACTATGATATGCAAGAAGATTGATTTGATATTTCAAATGCTACCCCACAACTTGAATTTTGGAATGTTCTTCCTTAGGCATGCCTTTTCATTTCTCAAGGAAGTCCATTACCTTCAAGGACACCATCTTACCATGTGCCCAAAGACATTGTAATAGTGTATTCACATAACAACATTTCATTTGCAATTTTTTTCATCATCTTTGTTGTTGGAGCATTTCATTTCCATTTGCATTGTTCCATCTTCTAATGTGTGGCCGAGTTTCTTCCTTGTAATTGATTTTAATTTGTTGTTGATGATGTTCATGTTTAAATCACATTCCCAACATATTTCAAATGTTACCCAACAATTTGATTGAAATATTTCAATTTCATTGTTTGATCACACATTGTTTGTTCACACAGACTTATATTGATTTTGGAAATTTCTTGCATATTTTGTCATCCATTTTTTTTTGTGAAAAAGCCTTTTACAACCATGTCAAATGATGATAATGATGAAAGTGAATATGCAATGTTCAAACACCATGTTAATTGTCCAACAACTTTAAAGCCCCCAAAGCCAAACATGTTACATTTTTGGCACAAGGAGCAAGGAAGGGAACAAGGTAAGACATTGTTGCCCAACACATGGGTAATGTAGTAAATTCCAAGTGAATAGTGAAACAAAGTTGCACAAATTGACAAGGAGGTAAAAAGAATAGGTGACATTGCCAAGAGGCAAAAAAACAATCCAAATACAAATGCCCATGATGCAATAAAATTTGGGGATCCAAAATCAAACATAATTGACATTGGTTGAGCATGTCATGTGAAGGGACATCATTGAAAATCACAAGCATTGGTTAATTGTTGCAATTTCCATGAAAAAGATTTCATAGTCCGCATGAAATGCATTGGGCACAAGGAATATCCAAGTAAAAAAAACTCATGATTACTTGGGGTGTGTGTTTTTGTTTCATGTTCCATCACTTTCCACGAGGAGTCATTTGTCATGGATCTCCAAGGAGCTTCCATTTGGAGACTCTAGTATAAACAAATACATAGGGGAAATAGTTCAAAAAAGTTTCATGAGCAAGTAATTTAAGGAATTTTCCCTATTTAACATAGGTTTTGCCATGGTTTGTTTTGTTTTGTTTAAATTTTGTTCTAATTAACATAAGTTTATCTTTGCTATCTCTTGTTTAACCTTGGTTAGTTTAGGTTGAACCTAGGTTAACTTCTAGGTTTAGCCTAGGTTTAATTTTTTAGGTTAACCTAAAATTTAGTTTAGATTTAAGCTTTAGGTCAATCTAAGGTTTAGCCTTAGATTCAACCTTTAAGTTTAGCCTAAAATTTAACCTATGTTTAATTTTTGGGTTAAGTTTTACACAAATTAGTCGTTAAGTTTAGGTTTAGCCTTTAATTTAGTCTAAGGTTTACATGAGTTTAGTCTTGAAGTTTACCTTTTAAGTGTAACTTAAGGTTTAGTCTAAATTTTGCCTCTAGGTTAACCTTCAAATTTATTGTAGGGTTGACCTCTAGTTTAACCTTTAAGTTTAGCCTAGGTTTAACTTTGAAGTTTAAGTGTTGAAGGAATCATTATTTTATCACCATTGGACAAAGTGGACAAAACTATATTGTCATTATTGGATAGAATGGACAAAAGGAAGTGTCATTGTAGGATAGAATGGTAGCATAGGGCTAAGTGTCGCAACCCTAGCTTTGGGCTCGCGACCAAAGCAAAAGGGGTTGCAAGGGTGCGGGCCAAGAGGAAGCCCGGGAGTCACATCAGAGACTCCTGGGAGTGTAGGAGAGTGTGAGGGAGTGAGCCTTCACACTCCCAAGACAACTCCCAAGTT
>Ga0209208_10002312_pt1 | contig 27287 bp, 20 predicted proteins | sample S1TSphfallax_3_FD_187694 | JGI IMG/M metagenome (GOLD analysis project Ga0209208, IMG submission 187694) | Host-associated microbial communities from peat moss isolated from Minnesota, USA - S1T2_Fd - Sphagnum fallax MG (SPAdes) (version 2) | ecosystem: Host-associated > Plants > Peat moss >...
GGAGTCACACCGCATGCTTCCGGGAATGTAAGAGAGTGTGAAGGAATGAACCCTCACATTCCCAAGGGAGTTTCCACTTTGGGAGTTGGAGTCCTGGTGGACTCCCGAATCTTGGAGGGCAATTTCAAGGGTCAAAACTCAATGGACTAAGGAGGTCCCTATATCATTAGAAAGCTCTTGGAACATAGGTGTCTAAAATGGGCTCTCATGACCCATTTGGACATCTAAAGCACAAGTTATGGCCAAAAGAAGGGTCGAGAGTCAAATTGGCAGTTTGACTCCTGACCACTAAAAGTTAGGAATTGACCCAATTTCCTTACATGCAGGTGGCGTGCGACATATTAGTGGAGAACTCTCGACAAGGGTTACAAGTTTGCTTTAAACTCATCTTAATCGAAGGTATGCACACAAAGTTATGGGGCCCCAAAATTGTAGAAGTCTCGACTTTGGGAATTTCGGGACTTCCATTTGGGAGTCCTAGGACAAAATGTCATTTGGAAGTGGGCCTCGTGGAGAGGCACATAGTATACTATAAGGGGGAAGGTGATGGGTTCCCCCAAGTCTGGGCTGTGGTGAATCTTGTGAATATGAGTTTACCCGTGATTCGTTTTAGCACCAAAAATGCTCAAACTATGCACTAACCAACTTGTTGTTTGGTTTGTGCAGATCCATGTCACGTGAGTGAATAAGTTGCTTGTCATTCTTTTTATTCCCATCCTGGAGCTCTAGCATGCCCCTTTACCCCCAAAATGTTGCACACTAAGGAGCGTGCCTTGATTCCTTGCTCTTTCGTTGTTTTCATTTCAAATTCACATTTTAGTCTATTAAGTAGTTTGGGAGCGCATCAAGTAGTATCTCAACCTCCTAGTGGTTAGTCCAGGGCAAATTTTCACATGTTGAAAAATTAAAATCCACGCAACAACAAAAACAAACAAAGCTTCTTTTTTGTAATTTATTCAAGTCCATGGACCCAACAAATTGAATGGAATGCACATCCATTATCCCCTTTATGGAATGAATTATGTACTTAATCATTCAGTTCACAACTGTTGTATTTACATGCCAAAGGTGCGCATGACTAACCTTTGTTCCCATGAAATAAATGTTTTTAGTTGTGTACTCAAATTAATACGAAGCAAGTTGACCATTTGTTCTACATTTTGAAGTGAGGCACTTCAACATCAAGTTGAACTTGCTTAATGAACCCTTTCAAGACTATACCACCCCCATCATGAAGACCTTTTCCATGGCATGAATCAAAAAAACTCCACATACAATTCCCTCCACATGTTAAATAAGGATATTTGGGTGAAAATCCTTTAAGGTGTACCACATAGGACGAAAAGGGCCTTGTCTTCATTGAAGCCTTTTTTTACCATATATTTTGATCCTCGTAAAAAATAATGAATCAAAAGTTGCTAAACTTTTCAAAAGGACTATATTTTAAACCATCATAATTCTAGATTCCATCATAATCATCCATAAATGTGTCTTTACATGGTAAAAAGGACCAGGTAAAAAAAAACAAAAAAAGGTGATGCTATGACAAGATTTTGGTACACTTAAAAAAATTTAGACCCATTTTGTTTTTGAATTGAGAGCCGCATCCATTAGACCATATCCAATGTTGTTTGGGCTTGAACCCAACTTTCATTATGTCTTCCCAATGTAAGAGTAGACGGTGTTGTACAAAGTAATTGTCATGGGTTTTATCATTAGAAACATAAAAGTGGTACCCCATGACGATGTCTGTATCTTCATCATATGGGTTAAGTTTGGATTCAACATCCAAGAAATATGCACAAGTATTGTGCACTGATAGTTATGCCAATGCATAGACTACACTTCGTCTTGGATCTCAAAGTTGTAGTTTTCAGCAAAGTCAATCAATAACACCATAATGTAATTTAAGAAGTGATGAAAGGCAAATTTTGAATTGTTGATCACTACTACAAAATGTGGGTGTAGTTCATTAGTCCCCACTCACTAGGCCAATGAATTCACTTCCCCATTAAGTTTCATTCGCCATGACCGGTGAATACACTCAACATCCAACGAAATCACTTGGTGTACATGGACACCTTTTGTTGTAGTGGATCCTACCACCTTGCGATGAAGTTGTGTCATACAAAGTATTATAACTTGGGCTTGAAATATTGAATAAGTTCCCTAAAATTAATTTCCACATGCATCAGTTTTTATTTTTTATTTTCCTCACCTTTTTTAATGACAACTTTTTCCATGCTAAAACATTTCCAAGAAACTACAAGTGAGGTGCCTTCTTCCTCATATGGACATAATGTTAAATTATCCACACCATGATTATCACATGTCCCAAACATATAATCTTAGGCATGACACTTAGAATGGAGATCCTTAGGACATACAATGGCCACAATTTAGTTATGCCTAAATAAATGGCATGTGAACCTAAACAACTATTAGGGGAATCATCATTAGGTCCACAAATTTCTTCACATTCACAATGAAATTTTGAATGCAGTCTAGGTTTTTGCCTCATGTGATTAAATCCCACTTTTAACTCCCCCATCTCTACATGGGAAATGCCACAAACACACATTGCGATCTTTCATTCTATTGACTCAATAAAGACATAATAAGTCAAATGCTTGCTTACCATTCATTATCAATGGATGTGCTATCTAGAAACAAAAATAAAACTCCATCTATAGCCACCATGTTGTAGTAGGTAAAAAAACTAGAATGTGCCTACAAATTATACATGTGTATTTTCTAAAAACTATCATTTCAAAGCATAAAAATCAAACTCATTTTCAAAACCTAAAGTTCATCCTATGCCATTGGTATTCAAGTGATGATTATGTAACCTACAATAATTATTAGTCCATTCCCTTGATTATTAGATCATTGATGGGCATTAAATAGTCACCTCACTAGAAGAAAAATTGTTGTTTGTAACTAGTCATTTGCAACTATTATAGTCGTAAACAACTAGTTGCAAATGACAATTTTTCTTCTAATGCTTGCATGTGTAGATAATTGTCAACAACCAATGATTATCAAGATTACTTTCCATTACATCATTATTAGTTACTATAACATATTCAAAATGATCGTGAATCCATGATTAGCCACCAAAACACACTACAATGCACTTTTCAATCTTCATTAGAATCCAAAAATGTTCATGTACTCACTTAACATAGTTGTAGGTCCCCATCAGTCCATGGGTGCTCACCAATACTCCCGTGAAATACTTTCTTGAGTCCTCATTAGTCTAATTGTAATCATCAAATACACACATAAAACACTTACAAGTCCTCATTAGTCCATAAGTGCTACCTAATACACACATAAAACACATCCAAGTTCTCATTAGTCCAACTATAATAACTATACTTATAAAAATAGTTACAAAAGCATGGTTAGGTGTATCAAAAGTGGCATTTGAGAGTCCATAATCTAGCACTAACGATTTTTTTGTAGTTTTAACAATTTTCAAACCACAAATCCTATAATTATCTCCTATGCATTTAATCATAAATATTAATAAGCCAACCTATGAATATCCCTAAACATGTGATTGATTAAAAAATCCATCCAAAAGATTAAAAATTTAATGTGAAATGGACTCTCAAGGATAAAATTTATAACAATCACATCATTTTTTTTAAATTTAAATTTAAAAATATATATTAGGAAATTTCCAATGCACTTCACTAATCAATTCTTCACTTGATGATGTTTTTTTTTTAAAAAAAAATTTGACACTACTTTCACATTTATTTGAGTTCAAATTTTTCATTTTTTTTGTGTGAGAGGGATAGTGTTGTCATTTCAAAAGTCCATTATGAATTTATAATCTTTTTAAAATTCATCCAATTTTTTTAATGATGATTCGCATTAAAGTCTATGAGAACATAAATAATATTTTTTTTGATAATGTTAATTTTGAATATGGCTTTAAATTTTACATTTGTATGTAACCCATAATAATTTTAAATGTGACAGTTTAAATAGTCCCCCTATTCATGCTTTCACCCACAAGTTTTCATGAATCCATAGGTGTTCAATGTACATGTACATACAATATACATACATGTTTTCATTAATCCATAAGTGCTACCTAATACACACATAAAATACTTACAAATCCTCGTTAGTCCATAGGCAATCATTGTTACTCACATAAAATAGCAATAAGTCTTCATTAGTCCATAGGCATTGACTAATACTCACCCAACATGCATGCAAGTCCCCCATCAATCCAACAATGTTAATGTTCCGTTGCATTTACTATGTAACACACTTGCAATCACTAGAAGTCCACACATGTTTGTGCATAAATTCACACAACACACTTGCATATCTACATTAAAACCCAAATGTTCACAATTCTTCACCACAAAACCCTTGCAATCCTCGATAGTTTCCCAAGTACACATATGTGCATATGATCCATGTATAGGTCTAATTAAAACCCATATATATACAAACCAATAAATTAAACATTGTTAAACTTCATATATGAAGATGTTTGACATGACCATGCACATTGTTCAAAATGATGGCATAAAGTTATATGGAACATTATAAAGTAGTTTTGGTTAGCCCTAAAAATTAGCACATTCACAATATAGTCCCTCATAACCAAGCCTTGTCTAAGTTTGAAAAGTGCATAACATGAAAGTATTGACAATAGTCTATGTAGCAATGGAAATCAATAATAACTTTTGACTTCCACTCAAAATAGGCTTCTTGGGATACATAAGTTTTATAACTTGAAAAACAAGAGATCCCCAAGCTACCAAATTTTAAATGAATGAATGAGTCACATTGTACTCTTTTTGTAATTATGTGGTTGATGCAATATACACAATGTGTTACACAATGAAGAATTTTGAAATAACTAGATCTTAAAATATGCCAACACGTGACAATAATCAATTTTGAGAACTTTGGAAGCTTGGACTATTATATAATTCAAAGAAAACTATAAAACATTTAGCAAGTTTTGATGTTGTAGAACAATTGCTTAATAGCTTCCAATGCATAACACTTGCACAAATGGGACTAATATATATGCAAATAAAAAAACTTATAAAACACAATTACAAAAGTGGGGCGCAGTTTTAGCCTAAATCACTATGGGACCTTACAAGTGAAATAAATTCATTGCATTTTATTGATTTCACCTTAGTTAAAGTTATTTCAATATAATATCACTATGTAAACATCATGTTTCACTACTAGTTGACATAATTCACTATTACAATTTATTATAGTAAATAGGTTATTTATATGTTGTTTTAAATACCGTATATATGCTACTTTATGATATACCTTATATTGTTTTAGGTTATTTTAGTTAATCTAACTATTACCTTACATTATTATAAATTATTATAAGTTATTATAAATTATCATACCTTAAACTATTATATGTTATTTTACCTTAAGGTATTTTAACTAGTTTGTTATAGGTTTTTAATTAAATTATTCAACTAAGCTTAGGCTATACCTTAGGTTATTTTATTTTAAGTTAATATATGTTATTTCAAGTTATACTTTAGGTTATTCAAGGTCATTATACTTTATGTTATTATAAGTTATTTTATCATAAATATAATAACTTAAAATAATTTAAAATAAAGTATAATGACCTAAGGTAAAATAACCAATAATAACCTATAATAGAATAATTACCAATAGCCTATGATAATATAACCTAGAATATCCAACAATAACTTATAATAGAATAATCACCAATAGTTGTAATATAACATTGAATAACCAACAATAATTTATAATACAATAGCCATTAATAGCCACTAATAGAATACCCATCAATAGCCACTAATAGCCATCAATAACCATTAATAAAATAACCACTAATATAATGGTCATTGATAACCACCAATATCCACCAATAAAATAACCATGAATAATATAACCACCAATAACCAGTAGTAGCCTATGGTAATTTAGTTTAAAATAACCATCAATAGCCACCAATAGAATAATTACTAATAACCATTAATAAAATAACCACCAATAACCATTAATAAAATGGCCACTAATATCCACCAATAAAATAACCATTAATAACCATCAATATAATAACTACCAATAACCATTAATAACCACCAATAACTATATATTTGAATTGTTTAAAATTGCCAAAAAAATCTAAGGTGAAATAATATATAATAGACAAAATTAACTTAAAATGAAATAACTTACAATAGCCTATAATTGCCAATATATAACATAAGGTGAAATAACCTTTAGTAACAAAAAACAACCAATAATAGCCTCACATAATCGAAAATAGCCTAAAATGAAATAATTTATAATAACAAAAAGTAATTTATAATAGTTACAAGTAGTTTAAAATGAAATAATTTATAATAGCCAAAAATAATTATGAATAACCATAAACAATGTAAGGTGAAATAATTTAGATTAATGAAAAATAACCATATAATAACTGAAAGTAGATTAACATAAGTAATATTATATTATCAAAAATCTTATTTATTTATTAAACATTTTTAAAAAATGGTCATTGAAATGTTATTGAATGGTGATATTCAAAAAAATAAATTGTTTAAATCATTTTACGCCTTCAATAGGAAATAAATGTAATTATGTACATTATTGAAAGTAAACTTGAATCATTTCATTTGGACAAAATTTCAATAAGATATGAATTTTCAAAGTTTATGTTTTTGTAATGTTTAAAATGAAGCATTTGATAAATAGAATACAATGTAATGTATTATCACAACAAGTGTGGTGGCTTGATGGTAGGGGTGTTTGTTTACATTTTAAAGGTCAAAAAATCAAACTTCACAAGTGGTGAGTGCGTGGTCAATAATGGTAAATTGATTAAATATTTTCCTATTTAATTTTTTATAATAGGTGCCTAGGTTGATTATGTGGTCTACATACCTAGGTTAAGTTTTTAATCTAGTTTAGGTAGTGACAAGTGTCAATAACTCATAGGTTAAAAATCATGAAATTATCAATAATATTAAATATTAAATAATTTAAATTTAATTGATTTCCATCCTCCTTAGTTACTTAACTAACAAGTGAATGGTTTGGTAAATTTATATTTAACCTAATAATAACCTTGTTTGATTAGGTATTATTGAACCAATTCAATGTCCGTAGCAACTGGTCCCCATTCACTAAGAGGTTGACCAATTTCACCATGTTAAAAATGTACAAGTTCATTCAAAATCTAGTGAAACCCAAAGTGAAATAAGACACATTTTGGTGTAGTGAAGTTAAAACTCAATTTCTATGAACAAAACAATGGGAATTCCACCAAACTTGAATTTCCATTCGATTTCCATTCAATTTCCTTTTATGATTATATAATCTAGAGCTTAATTAATATGACCAAAGACCCCCAAGCTACCAAATCTTCAATGAATGGGACCTTCATCAACATTATGTCAAATTATGATTAAGGTTTAATGTAGCAACCAATTGCATTTGTTATGCACAACGAAGGTTTTTAAAATTAGGGCAGAACCTTTAAAATGTTACTTATCCTTGAAAGTTATGAATTTTGAGAGCTTTGGAAGCTTGGACTATTGTACATTTAGTTTAGCTTTCTATGTTGTAAAACATCTTAACTAAATAGGGTTTAACAAAATAACTTAAACTTTCTATGTTGCAAAAATAACTTCCTAATACTTCCAATGCATAACACTTGAACAAATGTGACCAATATTTGCAAATAAAAAAACCTAAAAAATATTTAGTTTCTATGAATAAAACAAAGGAAATTCCCAAACACTTCAACTTCAACTAAATTTCCATTCAATTTCCTTTCACAAGTACATAATCTAAAACTTAATTAAAATGACCAGAGATTCCCAAGCCACCAAATTTTCGATGAATGAGACCTTCATGAATGTTATGTCAACTTATGATTAAGGGTTGATGTAACAACCAATTGAATTTGATATGCACAATGAAGCTTTTTAAAATTGGGGTAGAACCTAAAGAATGTTACTTATCCCTGAAAGTTTTAAATTTTGAGAGTTTTGGAAGCATGGACTATCAATTGTATGTCTTAGAAAAAATTGAAACATATTTAACAACTAGGCAAGTTGCTAGGTAGTTGCAACATAGTTATAAGTGGGTGTCTTATATGGTGATTTATATAATTCATATATATAGAATTTATTGGATTGCCCAATAAGTTGTTATTTACTGTAAAAACCGACAAGAGTAAGAGAGCCATAGGCTTAAGGGCGTAGTTAACTATGTTTGATTTTTTAAAGAGTTGCATTGTAGATGCATACTACAACTAAGGTAGGATTGTTGGAAGGTAATTGCATAGTGAACAACTACTTTGCAATTAATTACTAGTGTACAACAATCAAACGTGTGATCACATCACATATTCACATTCCCATTGTCCAATAAATATGAAGGTTACAACTAGTTTTAACAAATGAAGCCCATTGTTGCAACCTATTGGCTATTATGGTGCCACTAAATGGCCATTATTTTACCACTAGTTGTGACTATTGTGCCACTACTTGGCCACCATGGTGCCATTAGGTATTTCATATGTACCACTACAAAGTTAGTACAAGGCCATTGTGTTGTGACATTTGGTCCATTAGGTGGCCACTACGTACCCACTATTGTGCCATTAAGTAAATACCACCTATTTACTGTGCATATAAAAATGTGAATTTGCACGCGTCAAACTTTTTTACAATTCTCCATAAACTTCATTAAAATATTTATATTGGATGTACATTAAAGTTTTCAAGTTTATACACCTATAATGTTTCGAATTTACATGAGCAAATGCAGAATTGATAATAGTCAATTCCTTTGCCAATAATTCCTCGGCACCCACAAGGGTTGCATCTTATGGCATTGGCAGGTGTGTCATGGGTTTGTTTAGCCATGGCACACCATCATCAATGCCATTTGAAAATATCACAATGTGGGATGATCAAGATTCCTTTTGAACCACCACTTTCCATGAAAGATTTTGGTTTTCATGGATGAAGAACATTTGTTGAACTTGGGCGGAAAAATAAAAAGTCTTCATCCTTTGCCATCATATACCAAAAATTACAAACCAAGAACCCTGCTTCATCTTGTGTATATGTTGAATTCCCCTTAATATTATTTTCGTTTTTAATGAAAATGATGGGAGTTGAAATGGGTCCATAATCTAATTTGAATATGTTTTTTATAACACTGACATATTCTATCGTTGCATCACCATCCCCCATGTGGGTTTGTCATTGGTTAAAAATCAATGCCACCCCACAAGGTGAAAGCACACTAAGGCCCCTAAAACTGTAGTCACATGTATAATATTTATGCAATTAAATGTTTTGGCAATGTATGGACATCACATTTTAAATTATTTTTGTTTGTTTTAATAATATTTGATTAGCTTTGGACTTCATTTAGTCAATTATTTTGAGAAATTCAACAAAATTTGAAAAAATTAAATGTATGGAGTATATTTATGACAAAATAATACATGTCACAAAGTTTGAAAACTTGAATATATACTTCAAAACTAGGTTGTGGAAGGAATTATTGGATGAATTTTTTTATGGTGCTTGATACTAATATACATCTATTAAATCTAGGACAATTTAACATTTTAAAGTTTTTGGATGAAATTTCATTCAAAAAAAGTGTTTTTTTGCATTTGTTTAATACTAAATGCATATTAATATCTTATTTTTAGGAAAAAACCATTGCCATGTCAAAGAGGAAGAGATTTTATAAATGGGCGTTACATTATTTTTTAAGATTTTTTTAAGTGGTAATGTTTCATGAATCATAAACATGAAGCCCTATGGCTATTGAAAAATTATAAGTTATATACTATGTGTATATTGATTTTATCCAATCCTCCTCATATAACTGTTGGATCAAAATGAACTTTGAATTCAAAAATGTTGTTATGCAAATTTTTAAGTTTTTTACTTGTCTTTAGGATAACAAAAAGATGCTATCAAGATTTTAGTTTACTATGTACTATAATACTTGTTATACATCACCTTTTTTGAACAAAAGTGATTCACCCTTAATGTGTTTTCACCCCACAATGAAAACTAACCATGCCTTCCATATTACAATCACTCACTTGGAAGTGATCGCCATACGCCTTCATATGTTGATACCTCAATGCAGTCGTCTTTGGAGGGTAACTTAGAGCGGCTATATCCAGGTCTTTCATGGGCATCCCATGATGTTGATGTTCCCTCATGGCACCTCGCATCCATTTTGCAAGATTGGGGAAACTAACTTTTCCTTCCACCCTCCTTTAATCCGCTTCCTTCTTTTTTGCCTCGTATTTATTAAAGACCAACCACATGATCATATGTAAATTTTAAACTGCAAAAAACTTCTAAATTGTGCATGCCTATGCCATTCCCTTACAATTAGGTTTGCACTAACACGCAACTATGTTTTTATATATTATCCTCACATGCAACTTCATTTGAGTTGTAAACTAATATTTATGGAGATACATCCTAATGCATGACATGTTTGAAACTACAATGCAACTTCATTGATACAAGTATTTCTTGTTGACAACTACAAAACAACTTATACCCAAGGTTGATCTAGTACTTAACCCATGTAACCATTATAGTTGTGTTAGTGAGGACATAATGGTGGGCAATGTTTTGAAGAGCCTAGCCCAAGTTAATTGATTTACCAACTCCCTCAAACACCTCCTCATTGACACCTTCTTCCTCCTTGACATCGCCATACGCCTTCATCTGTTGATACCTCGGGATGGAGATACATATGTTAGAGAACAAACAACATCTTGCTTATTCGACAATTCACCTTTTTAAAAACCATGGTGGAAATTTTTGATTTTGGTGACACATAATAACATTTTATTTTTTTACCTAGGAACCCAATTGATAAGAAAGTAACAACAAAAGTTGCTTATGGGGTTTAGAATTTAATTATTGCATACCAAATACTTTGAACTTATTTATCATCTAATCACAAGTATAACATAACTCTGCATTTATGTTGTTTCCAATGCGCCTCATATACTGATTATGATTGTTTTAAAATAATGTTTGTTGTTGTAGATCTATTTACAGTTGTAGAGGCATGAAGGTAGGTCACATTTGTAGGCGTTTTAATCACCATCATTTCATTGCCATGTTGATCATTTAGAACATCAATTTTCATCATGTGCAATATGTCATGCTTCGTATTCATGCTTGTAATGTTTGTCCTAAACTAAATGTTATTTGCTCACATTTTTACACATGCTTTCTTCTCAAGTGATTGGTCATTGGGCACCCTTTTGAATTGACAACCATGTGCTATTTTTTTTTTGGTTTAAAAAAACAAAAAACAAGTTTGCGTGCACAACTTACACTGAAGCACCAAAATTGACTTGTGAGTCTTGATTATTTGGTCTTATGATGGTCAAGGACATGAGCATGATGAGACCCAACCTTTAGTGTTTATTTTTGTAAATTGTCCTTTAATGTGCACTAAACCTACCCAACTGAACATTGGAATGTTTATATTTGCCACATGATTTGGCACTATGTTGACCTTAAAAGTCCATTGTTTGCATTTGACTATACTATTCATTATCAAAATAGAAATTACATTTTTTGATAAATTACAATGGGGATAAAAAAATCTCTTTGGGCTATTTGGTGGAAACAAATTGAGCATGCCTAACATCTTTCAAGTGGGGCACCTAGACATTTTGGAGCAAGTGGTGTCATTACTTTTATGCAAATAAGTGTTAACATTTGTAGGTCTTATGTCTACATTTTTCATAGTTGCAATATATTGAAGCTTTGACCAAACACATTTAACAAAAAGGGTTACATAGTACAAAATGACATTCCTTGCTATGATTAGCTTTGCATGGCAATTAACTTGGTTTTATGTTCTCTATGTTGGTGGTAGCCATATCACCTATTGGATGATGTAGAATACCAGCCAAGGAAGCTAGGAAAAGAACAAACATTGCAAAGTTCTTACCTTTTCAATTCATTTCAAAAAATGGCACACAACTTGCATTGGGCTAGTGAGTTCAACTTGACATTTGCCTCACAATCCTTCAAATAACCATCATCATGAAATTTATCACGTTTGGTGAAGGTTATCATGGTGGCACCCACTAGATGTTCAACAATAATTATATTTGAAGGTATTAGAACACATATTTAATGTCTTAAGTGGAGTTAACACTCCTTAAAAAGCCATTATCAAGTGTCCACCTTCCTCATGTTCTTTACCATAACAATTTCTCTTAGTAACTTTGTGAGCACTATTTTCAATTGGAACCCTTTTAGTTAATAAAAGATAATAACGTTGGTAGACTTGTGCTTCATTGGATGTGTTGTATATATTTCTAGCATAGGTGTCCCCACTTGATCTCTTAAGAGGCATCTAAGTAGCAATGAGGACCCCAATGGCTGGTAATCGCCATGGATTCCACTTGAAATTATTTCAAATGAAATTGTTCTGACATAGTGAGTTGAGTATTATAATGAATTCCAAGTTGAATTCCAAATATGTATCCTTTTTTTTAAAAATGATTCATCGTCATTAGTAGAACAAACTAGTGTAGAGCCCAAGTTACATAATCATGAATGAAATGATGTTAAAAATTTGTGCTACTACTAACAATTGGCATCATAATGACAATGTTGAACTATGAAGGAAAGAAAATGGGGTGAGGAAGCAACTAGGTTGCACCTAGATTGAAATGAACAATGAGGGCCTACATTTGTAATAGATGATCAAGACCACCAAAAGATCATTGAAATTCATGCAAAACTCCATAAATTATTGGGGCTCATGCATGACACCGAATCTATTCCTTGTATGAATTTTTTTCTTCATGATGTGGAAGAAGAAGAATTAAAGGTGATTCAATTGTGTTGTTCAATGGTGGCCATAGATCCTTGTTAACAATTTTTCTCATCTTCACTCTCCTATTATTCAAACCCATGCCTCTATACGCCTTTGATGAAGTGTGTTATCTAGTTGTGATTCATGCTTATAGTTTGTGTTATGTACCCATATTCATCATTAGTGTTTTGGATGATTTGAACTAGATGTTTTCACATTACTAAACTTCTCACTTAGATTGATCATTTCTAAATGTAAAGGGCAATAATTGCACGCTACCAACAACACATCATAACAATATTAATTTTTATAGGTTGATGGATGTGTGGTTCGAGATATACATAGAACATTGGTAGATCACTTTCCACGATTTTAAGTAAGTTATTTTGCAAACTCCATCTTCATCTTTTAGTGTGTCACATAGGTGGTTTATGTGTGAAGTTGTCCCTAAACTATAGTTAACTATGGTGAGCTTATCGCAACCCTAGCCTTGGGTTCACAACCAAGGCAAGGGCTTGCAAGGTTGCAGGCCAAGAAGGAAGCCCAAGAGTCACACCGGCATGACGTTGAGTCAACACAATGTGGCAGTTACACGATGACCACAGCGTGACAATGCTTTAGGCCCCCACCACATCACCTAGACCACATGCAGAATCAAACACTCACAGTTAGTTACTTTTTCACTCTGACCTGTGACATTGTCAAGAATCATCTGTGAGCTTCAGTTGAAACAATCCAAAGAAGTATGCAGCTTCCTCTTCGAATGATGAGATGAATCTAAAGAAGGCAGTATTGACAAATAACAACAGAGAGAGCTATACAACCTAGAAATCTGAATGATTATACAGGTGGCATTGTACTGGTTTTAGACCAGGGTGCACATTCAGCTGCAATGACATTGACATTCATCACATTAGGTCCTGCCAAGGGTGGACAGGCAACAACCTGTACACTGTTTGTTTCACCCACATCTGGGGCTAGTTCAAGGCCCATTTTAGTCCTTGTAGTGTGTCCAATTTCTGAACCACTGGCTGGGTCTACCTTTGCTGGAGTAGGGGTGGTCCAACAAATGGATGAGGCAACAGATGAGGGAGAAAAAGGTTTCACACAGTTGTGAGCTTGAGTTCCTGACTTCTGTGTGGAGGGTGCAGGCCAATCTCCAGGCCAGTTGTGTTTTTGGGAGTCACATTGACAGGCTTCCCAACTTTTTCTACACTACTAGAATTCACGGTTTATTAGATCAGGAGAATTAGTAGAAAAAACCCATTTTGAAGAGCCACTAAAAAGGTCATCTAGTCATTTTGGACACATTGTTTTGTACACGTCCAGCATGATCAAGATGATTTTTTTGAATAGTCCTAGGGTGATGTTTTTAACTAGTCGTTTTGACCAGTGATTATTTGACTACTGTTCAAATTGAATAGTTTAATTAATTTAAATTGAGTAATAATAATAATAATATTTTAAAATATTTATTTCGTATATTTAAATATTTAAATATTTGTACATATTTTGACCAATCTGTATCTATACATATCTAAAAGTCAACATCAATCAACAAAGTGCGTTGACTAATTAATGGGCAGTCAACATTTGAATTGATGGGATCAAGGTTCATAACCTTGGTCTCCAAAGTGGCACACCAAGAACTTTGCCACCCAACTACCACTCATGTTATTACATATGAAGCCAAGTAATAAACTTATTTGACATTGTATCAATTTGTGCTAAAAATCAACTTTGAAATGTGATTTCTTTTTCATATTTTCTCAAAAATATGAAATTTGAGATCTTTCATAAATCTACACATTCATAAATGGAAACCCAAAATTTTAAATCATAAAATAAAAAAAGGGTGAATGTTATCATTTAATAACAATTCAAACACAAAATTTCATCCCATACTTTGGAGATGTAACTATGTACACCTATATATGTATTTTTTATAATAAAATTTGAACTGATTTTTAAAATTAAAAAAACAATGCTTGAAAAAAATTATGACTTAAAATTTTCATAGCTCAATCATTTTATATCAATTATTCTTAGAATACATATAAATTTCTTCAATACCATGTCATTGATAATTACAAAGGTTACACCATGTTACATCCCAACATGTATTATACATATTGAACGATATATATATATATATATATATATATATATATATAATTGTTTTGAATACATGTTGTGATGTATGTATAGAACAAATTTAATAATAATAATAATTCGTAATGGCTACAAAAATTAACTTTAATTATTTATTTTAATTGATTTTTAATACTTCAATATTATGTAAACTCAATTGAAGAGAAATTTTGTGTTCAATATTTTAGCATTATACTTAGAAAGTTACAAAACATTACTGTCATTCAATATGTTCAAATATTTTTGTAATTCAATAATTTCAGCTTTTATTATAATTTCAAAATTATTAAATCTAAATATATTTTGAAATATATAATAATAATAATAATAATAATTTTATTTTTCTAATTGCCAAAAAAAAAAAACATAAATTTACTGTGATGGAATTACAAAACATTATGGTGATTAGATTATTTCAGAAAATTATTTTATAGTAATTTAATAAATTAATAAATTCGTGATTTAATAAATTTAAAATTATTATTATTATTATTATTTGAAAATTACCATAGTGAAATAAACTTTGCAAACTTATGTAATTAATTACATTAGAAAACTATTGGAACAAATAATTTCAAAAAGTGTCAATAAATAAATAACCGTGATAATTATTAAAATCATCCATTCAAATTCTAAAAACCTTAACATCACATCAATTGAAGATCTTGAAAAATGATATTTATAACATTTGTCCTAATAAAAAATGTAAAGAAAAAATTGATTAAATAAACTTTGGTTTACATAATAATGTCATATGTCATATTGTTACTAATTGACATACTAAAGGTTATAATAAATAACTTTATAGATGAAAGATTTAAAATATTAACTAATAATTAATTATAATATTTCAAGATTGAAAATTTAATTTTAATAATATCAAAAATAATATCTTTTAATATCTACCAATTAAACATTAAAAATGTTTGTTCAAACTATATTTGGTATTAAACCAAAATTATGAAACACACATTATTAACATCGTATATGTTTAAATTACCCAACACAAAAGTTAGGGCTCCTAATTAGTATAAACAATATTTATCTTTTTCGACTAAGCCAAGTGTCATTTTGACCAACGAGACCCCTAGGATACTTACATAATATAGGTACCCCTTGTCACTTTTGACTAGGCCAAATGTCATTTTGACGAATGAAATTCATAGGATACCTAAATAGTATAAGTACCCCTTGTCACTTTTGACTAAATCAAATGTCATTTTGATTGGGATATTCATTTGGAAATACATTTTGATTAAATGTTCAATTTGACACCTGGTCAAATAGATTATTTTGGTCAAATTGCTTAATAAAAAACTACACATGTCATTTAACATTTGAGCTTCCAATCAAAACGGATATGTTTAGGGATCAAAAAGGATCATTTAGTCAAGTTGTATGGTATGATAAACCATGAATTCTAATAGTGTCTACCGGATAGTTCAATTCTGAAGATGGAGGTTCTGAATATTCATCTTTTTGGTTCATAAAGTCTGAATAAGTCCTTTGACACTCCTCTATCTACAGCAGAACAGGGGCATTCATTTTTGTGAAGAAACTCAGAAATAATGCACTCATCATGCTAATTTCAGTGGGCTCTGCATCCCTAAACTATGAGCATCCGAATCTCATCAGGTCAAAAAACACTGATTCCTGACAGTGGTTCCAGAATAAGAGAAAGTTTGTATAGCATCTGTAAAGGATGCAAGGTCCCCATGCAATTGCATTAGGAAAAAAAATGAAAATCCATTGCAGATTGTATTTTCATTGACCTAAAATGTGCTCCAATGCAATCTGACATATTTTCCCACATTGCAGATTGTGCTGAAGCATACAAAAACACAGCACAAGAGGAATTGACATAAAGCAATTGAATGAAGAATCCATGCAGCAATTCCTTTTGCTGGACATAAAGCAAATGAATGAAAAATCCAATCCTCCAATTGACATTCATATCACAAAGAGATAGAGAGAGAAAAAAAGAAAGAGAGAGAATCTGCAAAAGATTTACCTGCTGCAGCAATTCCTTTTTCTTGGCCAGCAGCCTTCTACTCTCTTCCAGAACTGTAGAAAAAGAAAAACAATATGTAGAAAGCACTAATGTAATCAACTATTGTACCTGCAATAAACCTGCAATAGGGCAGATAACCCATTTCCACAAATGTACCCTAGTCCTCTAATTCTCCTTTTGTTTTCATTTCCTGCAAATTCAGTTTTTACAAGACATACCCAAGCTTATGACCAAAATTCCACTCATGAGTGGTATTTGTTCCGGACACTGCATTGACCCTGAAACAAATGCCAAATGCTCTGCACACAGTCCTTGCTTTACCAAAGCTTCAAAATGACTATTTCAGAGGGAAGTTGAGAGATCTGTGCATGTTGATGAATAGAGCCCCCTTGTCATTCAACTTTAGGCAAGTTTTGAGTGTCAATAAGTTTATGAAATAGTGCATCCTGGGAAGCGAAATTCCTCACAACCAGCCAACTCCAATTTGAGGAGAAGGCCTCTAACCCTCCTTGTGAATAGAGAGTGTAAGTTGGCAAGAAGATGCATTTCAAAGCAACACCTTGATCTGATTCTGGATCCACTGGATCCACTGTGTCATGACTCCAAAAGGCATCAAGTTGGGAACTGCCCTTCTTTTAATGATACGCTACTGCAGATCATATCAGAGGATACGGTGCATCAAGACAAAATAAAAGGGGAAGAAACCTCTGACAAATGGGAGATTTAAGCACTGTAATTAAATCTCAATAGGGAACCACATAGGGCAGTGCATATATGTCAACAACTGGCAAGTAAATTGCCTTGGCCCAAACCATGGGCTCCTCTGCATCCCTGTCCACCTCAGCCTTTGGCTTGGAGTGGGTCTTCAGAGGCTTTTGCACAAAGAGCCAATCCTCATCTGCAGTCTCTGCCCAAGAGCTGGTTTGTGAAAGAGGTGGCATTTCACAAGCAGAAGTAGTAGCCAAATTGGCTATCTTTTGCTGTTTTTGTGAGACTATATCCTTGCTATCCGATGATAGTGACTGTATGTTAGATTCTCTATTGGGTCTACTAGGAAAACTGGAGTTCTTTTTAAGAGGAAAAACTAGGAGTGGTTTGGAAACAGCATTGCCATTGGGTCCTTTGATGTTATACAACGGGAGGGGAGAAATTGTGGATGTCCTCTCAGACAAGACCAAGGCCTTCCCTCCATCCCAAGTCTCCCCTTTGCCAAAAGGTTGCTCAAAAGCAGCTGATGGATGTGACTCACTCTGCACTCTTCCATTCTGTTTCTCTTTATGGAGTGAGTTGTTGACCAGGTCAGTCCGCTGGAGCTTACTGGACCGTTGGGAGTCTGTATCAGAACCAACCCCAAACCCAGGTTGCAATCCCGATGTATTTGGTTAATCACACACATCTATCACTGCATGACTTTTGCAGAGGGATGGGTAGTAGTGACACACTTAGTATTTTAAGTGTATTTTGAAAGAAATACCACATGAGAGCAGAGAAATTGAGAAGATCTCTTTCACTGTGTGTGGCTCCTCATCGACAGTCTCTCAAAAATCTCCCAATTGTATTGTAATACAAGGATTCTCATTTTGATATTTTCTCATAGAAGGTTCCCCAAAATTGCACTATAGTAATGACAGAAGAACACAGGAAATTGCAGCAAAGCCTTTGTGAGCAGCTCAAGATTGTGGAAGAAGACCACAATGTATCATGAAAATCAGACTTTACTCCTTTTTTTCAGACAACACGGGGGTGCCAAGCTCAACTGTTATTAAGGACCACTCTCAAAGGACAACAAACTTCCATCTGCTAAACAAAAAGGAAAGGTGCATTCATGGCAAGTGCTGTTGAAAATCATAGTCTAATTTCTCCTGGTCCAATGTACAATGTGAACACTACCAGACATCCCAGGATTTGAGGCTTTATTGCAAGTATTACTGAACGGATACAAGAAAGAAAGAAGGAAAGTTAGTAACCTAGGAAAAAAGCAGGGTCAGGAGAAAACTCACCATGAGCTTCCCCATTCAAGTCACCAGCCTTATCCTTCTTCTTCTTGTCTTTATGTTTGTGCCGTTCCTTCTGTGTCCCCTTGCCCCAGAGATGCAAGAGTATATACATCATCGTTTTCACAGACAGAGGGATTAGAAGGAGTGAAAAAATAGGGTATGGTATGGTGGAACCACATGGAAAAGATCCTTCTTCTATATACATCGCCACGGCAATCGTCAAACCCTGAGGTACCTATCGTTCTAAACAGATCATCTGCGATGATTATGCCAATGCTCGCACGATTCTAACCTATTTGTATGGAAAAAACACAGCACCATCGCAACTAAATCTCACAATTGACAAAAATAGGGACAGAAGAAAGTCCCCGGGAAAAAAAGAAAAGACAACAAAGACGGAATTAAACCTTAGTAGTAGGCAGAGCTAGATCGGGGACTTGCTGAACCTTCTTTTCGTATCCCGGAGGCGGGTATGGATAGCAGCGAGACATGATGCTGATGAGCGTCTTTCTGAAGAAGCTCTGTGTCCGAATAACCAAAACAATTTTTTCCGGTAATGAAAGCGCCAGGACCCGGTAAAGGGAGGCGTGCCCCGCCACCGCCGCAGCACCATGTCACCGCATTCAACCCCACCAGTGTTTCCTCCTACATACACACACACTCTGTCTTTCTCTTCTATCTTCTCGAACCCCTTCCACTCTCGCTCTGTCCTTCCTGTCTCTATCGCCTTATTCTTAGCCTGTATATGACTCCCACTCTTGCCGATTCTGCTTCCTTGAACCTACTGCAACTACAGTCTGCCTTACGGCTGCCGCGTTTCCGCAATTATCGAAACTAGGTTTACAGAACCATGGCCGGCAGCAAGACGCCTATTTGGTTTCCGGGAAAAGCAAATCGCGAGAAGAGGAGTGCGAGACAATTGATGCAGTTGTTTTTGGCGATGGAGCGTAAGAAGAAAACGAGGTGAATTCAGAGAGCGCCGGCTATGAATGTTTCTCAGTCATCTCCCTCCCCCGCACCGCAGATTCCCTTACCACTCAGCCCGATCTTCGACACTCCGCACACATCCGCCACGCTCTCTCCGCCTTCCCGCCCAGGTTTTCTCGCGAGCTCCTCGCTCCCTTCCCCCTTCGTTCTGGTCTTACCCGGTGACCCTGAACGAGACATTAGGGCCTAGGGCCCTGAGGAGGAGGCATAAGGACAATATGAAGAAATATGTTTAGTGATAAATTATTTATTTCATTTCAAAATTGAGATAATCAAAGTAAGGGGATATAAAATGAAAAATGTGGCATGAAGTCTTCCAACAATTGAAAACACATATTAAAAAAACTCACATGAAATGAAGGTTTAAAATAAGAAGTTTAAAAAATTGAGAAAAAAATGAAGGAACTCTGCACGGTTTTAATAACTGCAAGGTCTTGGCCAATTTGAATTTAGTAACAGTAGTTACAATATTTTCATCAAAAATAGTAGAATTGCTCCGACATTATATTTTGGTCCAAGCAATGGTGATTCAAACCCATATATCCATGCATAGTATCAAGGAAAAAAGCCTGTTATGTGGGAGAGCATCAAAATTTGCCATTGGTTCGAAGTATTAATTGAGGACTGCAATGTCATGCCACCTTTATGTGGGTAAAACTTTAGGCCCTATTTTTCTTCCTATTCTCACTTGCACGAGCCAATGCAATGTTGTAGACAGCATTCACATAAACTTTTCAAGGTATGAGTTCCAAGGTACCTTGTTTAAATGAAGGCAATCTTATTTCAGTGGAGCATTGTAGTGCATTCCCCACAGTTGTTTCAACCACAACAATGTAAATTATCAGTTCACCAAAGTGAACATGGGAGGAGAGTAAACAGTAGAATTTTTGACCAACACAATCTACATCTTAATTTGTTCGGATGGTATGGCTAAACCTGATATGGCTGCTTCTTGCTATTGGCCTGCCCCCAGAAGGCAAAAATCTCACACCTCTTATCTAGAAACTACAATCACCATGCTCAAATGGTAATGATCTTGCATTGCACTTATGAGCCAAAAAAAGATTTGGAATCAAGGATCACACATCAAAAGCAAATAGCTCATAATATCAGCATCCCACCTCATGGATAAACGCAACCCACATTTGTGTAAATATGGCATGCTTTCAATTCCACACAACATTGTAGATGTAGTCATGGAACTACACCATGGAGCCAATGACTACCAAATCAAAATTTGACTTTTTCATTTAGCTATGTGGCCAACATGACGTGCTACACATGCTACACACTGGATTCCATTTGAAAGGACCAAGTAGTAACATTCCTATGTATTGTGAGAGTTTCTAATCTATGTGATGTCCATGACCTGCATCAACAAAAACACCATGGTAAGATGCAAGTTTGTAACAATACATTAATTTGCACCATGCAGACTTCACTCACTAATATGTGAACTTTTGCATAGGTAATCATTGCTTAGGTATACCTAAATACAAATTGTGATAGCTACACTTACTTCAAGCCATAGCTTCATGAACAATTTTTCAATGTAGTGGACTTGTTGACTTTTTATACACCTCCACAAGTGTTAAAGTAAAACAGTTGGTGAGCGAACACTTAAGGGTTCATAAAGCTTATGCATCTCAGATGTTGTTCCGTTATAACAAAAGCTCAAATAAAAGTTGTAGAACTTAGAGTTGCACATCCAAGGGCGCTTGAATCATTAAAAAAATTCAAGAAATGAACAAGTTATGCATATTTTGTGTCGAGGGGTCAAAAACATAGCAAGAAAATTCCTTGATCACTCAGCAATTCCTTGATCATCCTACTCATGCATGAGCAAATGTTCAATGATCACATGACCCTAATTTTGTCACCCACTCTTGGCCATTACCACTTCCTCTATGCCTACATCTACCAAAATTTTGTGTATGTTTCCTCTCTTTTGAAAATAAGTGATCATGATGTTGCTAGTACAACCCTCAAACTAAATTGCTTGAAGCTCAAATGTTTCAAGCTTGTTCCCTCTTAGTTGTAGTTATTAGTGATCTTGGTCTTGGTGATCGTCATCTTGCATCTCTTGTGCTTACATCTACTTATGACCTTCTTAGTCGCAATCCTCATGTTGATCATCGTTTTCCTTTTCCTCCTTCTTGGTTACAATTGTTAGTGAGCGTATGGTTGTCATGATTATGATTGTGGTGGTTGTTGTTTTGCATCTCATGTGCTTGTAGTTGCTTGTGACCCTCCTGGTCGCGGTCCACATGTTGAACGTCATTTTCCTTCTCCTCCTTCTTGGCTGCAACTGCTAGTGACCCCCTTGGTTGTTGTGACCTTGATCTTGGTGGTCCAAGTCTTGCATCTCTTATGCTTACAACTATTTGCAACCTTCCTAATCATGATCTAGATATTTGTGGTCTTGGTTGCAATTATTGGTGATCCTCTTAAACCTTTAAACCCCCCCCCCCCCCCCTTTTCTTTGGTTATTCAATAGAACGAGGCAAATGTGCCACAACATGATAGCAAGCAAGTAACCTTGCCTCCCATTGTGTTGGAATAAATTATTTAAGGTGTTTTCTGTCATGTTTAATTTTATCTTTTCTTTTTCAATTTTATAACTCTAGTTTATTATAATTATCAACGAGTTGCTCCAATTTTGAACATTAGAAAATACAATAAGCATTGTGGTTATTTGTTTATGCATTAAAAAAAACAATTTTCAAGCTTACATTCTTAAAACAAAAAGGAAAATTTTCAAAGAAATCAAAGTAAACTTAATTAAAAAATCCAAGACTCTTCAAAAGTTATAAAATGAAAATGAATTGTGATCCCTTTTACTTTTAAATCCTCCTAATTATACCAACTCATATTGTTATTTGTAATAATCGCTAGTTAATACAACTTCAAAATCAAAATAACAAGTTAATGGTCACAAGTTCAAATCCATTATTATGTTAATCAATTATGGCGCACCCCCAAGCTCCTTGATAGATTCAACTGCGAATCCAAAAATGGAAACAACGAAAGGATAAGGAGTTGGGGTACGCTCCCTAGTTCGCAACACTTTGGGGTTATATGGGCATGCCAAAGCTCCAAGATGGGGGACTAAGATGAATGATAAGCGAATCAATTATTTACACAAACCTGCACAAACTAAATAATAAGTTGGTTAGTGTATAGTTGGAGTATTTTTTATGCACGGATGAACCACGACAAATATAGACTCACAAGACTCACCATGGCCTAAACTTGGGGGAAGCCACCACCTTCCCCCTTATAGTGTTTTCTATGCCTGGCCATGGGGCCTACACCCAAATGTCATTATGTCCTGGGACTACCAAGTTGGAAGTCCCGAAATTCCCAAAATTAGGACTCCCACGACTTTGGAGGCCCATAACTTATTATGAAGACCTCCAATTGAAGTGAAGTCCCAAAAAAAACTTGTAGCCCTTATCGAAAGTTTTCCAACGGTATGTGACATGCCATTTGCATGCAAGTAAATTAGGGCGATTCTTGACTTTTAGTGGTGGAGAGTCAAATTGGTAATTTGACTTTTGGCCTTTCTTTTGGCCATAACTTATATTTTAAATACCCAAATGGGTCAGCAAGCCCATTTTAAGCACCTTAGTTCCAAGAGCTTTCTAATGGTGTAAGGAACTCTTCATCCAATCAATTTTGACCCTTACAATTGCCTTCTAAAGATTCAAGAGTTTGTTAAGACTCCAACTCCCAAAGTGGGAGCTCACTTGGGAGTGTTGGGTTCATTCCCTCACATTTTCCTACACTCCCGGGAGCATGAAATGTGACTCCCATGCTTCATTATTGGCCGGCACCTTTGCAACCCTTTACTTTGGTTGCGAGCCCAACATTGAGGTTACAACAAAAAGTTTCAAAAAAATCAAAGTAAACTTAATTAAAAAATCCAAAACTCTTCAAAAGTTACAAAATGAAAATGAATTATGATCCCTTCTATCTCTAATCCTCCTAGTTATACCAACTCATAATGTTGTTTGTAATAGTCGTTAGCTAATGTAACTTCAAAATCAAAATAACAAATTAATGGTCACAAGTTTACTAATTCTTGTAATAAACCAATTAACTTTTAAACCTATTGACCAGAAAACTAAAATATCCTTAAGTACTGCTTCAATGGTTATTGATTGGTTAAACTAGTTATTATATACACATTGAAAATTTGGGTTAACATTACCCCCTTTAGAAATCTAGATTTCATCTTCAAAATCAATCACCTAGAACCACATGTTTAACACCTACAATTAAATCATACCATAGGTGAATGACTTGTTGATATCAAAGGTGAACAACCTATTGATATTACATGTGAACATGTTCAGCCAAAGGAACCAGTTGGAATTTTGGTCTCTCCATAACAAATGTCCTTTAGTATCGTATTTGGAGTCCTAAAAACATTCAAAGGCATGGGTAATACTATCGATTAAAGTAACCTTTGTGCCTACTCCAATCTTTGGTAAAATTAATGGTATAGGTTTTAGAATGACAAGTTATTCCAAAAGCTTTTACTTGAGTGTTAAAAACTATAACAAGCACTTCCATAGGTTCTATGGATAAAGGTAAGGTACAAGAAATAATAGCCAATTTTGCCCCCCTTTTAATGGGTTTGGGTTCTTCAGTGGTGGTAATGACAAGTTTGCTTTGAGAACTTGTAGTTACACTAGTTGGTTGCACATGTGAACCTTTATGTAAAACATTAACAAGTACTTCAACCAATTTGCTGATAAGTTGATCATACTTATAGCCTTCAAAATGCAATCGATATGCAACCAGTTCATTTAGGTAGGCTTCTTCGTTTACACGAACAATCTTCAAACTTTATTGAATTTGTTTTTTAGTGATCTCCTACACAATTTACCACCATTCCTTCCACTTTAGGTTATTATCAACCAATGTTTAGTTTTGCACCTTAAATAAAGCGTTGTCCAAAAGTAGTTATTTTAATTCCTTCAATTGATTGTCCATGTAAGTAGGTTGAAAAGCTTTACTAGGTGTTTTACAAAATGTTCCCAATTTGCCATTTAGTTTTTGAATTTGTACCTGAAGTTCATGGGTATGATTCTCCATGTCAATGCTGATTTCCATCAACTCTTTCTATGTTGCAAATAGGTATTCTCTAACTCCAACATAAATTTTTCCTATTGTACATTAATGGCCTCCATCTTAACATAATCCTTTATTAACCAATCAAGATAAATTTGTAGGGTTTTAAGGTCATTACATGTTTTGAAATGAGCTTGGGTTAACTCATTATATTTAGACTACATGGTTTTAGCTTTTTTTATTGTTCTTTCAACTTCAACACCTTTAGCAACCAAGTGTTTGTTCTCTATTTACTACTTGAGGAGCTGGGCTTTCACAATAGCTAAGTCCTTATCTTTGTTCTGCAAGGCTTGCATATGACTAACTAGTTTTAAACAATGAGCCTATAATTGGTTATTCATATCCTCTAATAGGTTTTTAACATTATTGTACTTGGATATCAAATCAACTAAAGTATTTATTGTCTTAGGCCATGTATGAGCAATTAAAGTTGCTTGCTCAAAGAAAATGGTAACCTATTTTATGCTTTCATGTTGGGCATAGGTTGTTGAGTTTTAGGAAAAATATAAACATGTTTAACATGAATTGATTCAAAAGGTTTGGGCTAAACTAGTTGAATCGATCTACACCTATTGATAACAAATTATTAACATGTTATGTAGGAGTAGAAGTTTCTTGAACATGTAAAGGTCCTTGAATGAATACTTGTTTAAAATCAAGTTCACTTTGTTCTTCCATGAACTTGTCGCTTTTTGTCCTTATTAACTCATCATCTTGTTGTGTGGTGACATTAGTTTCCATGTCCTCATCACCTCCCTCCATCACCACAATTTGTTGACAGGGATGAGGTTTCTTCTTTGATGGTGAATTGGTTGGTTTTGGACTCAACTAGTCCTTGGGTGTTGATGGTTCAATTCATACCTTCACATGTTGTGACTGCAAAACTAGTCATGGCCATATGTTGGTTAAACATATTGATTGTCACGAACTTATGAATTGCTCCTTGGTCACAACCTCAAGAGAGGTTTCTTTGGATTATTCCACAACAATCTTCTTCTCCTCTCTCCCTTGAACATGTTGTGGTCTTGGAAAATCAATGGGTGTACCCTCCTTTGATAAGGAAAACTAGTGACATAAATAGACCTCTATAACAGGTCCAAAGTAATAGGTTGTTGCATTCCTATTAAGTGTTGTTAATCCTATTACTATTTATTTTTGGTGTTTAATCCACTTGGTCAATTCTATGGACATTTGTGTCAACATAATGGAACGTTAATTAATCATCTTCCTCTTGTTTGCTAGGTTTAAAATGATGGTGGTGCGGTTGCTAAAATATGTTAACCTTTCTTGTTGATAAATGAATTACAAATTTGCTACACACCTGGCATGATATTCTTCTTTTAATCTGAATGACACTCCATTGTTCCTTGTTAACAAATGCATCCAGTCCAACGATGTTCTTCAAGGCCACTTGAGCTTCTTCGACTAATGCATTGGTTGCATCCACTGCTCCCTCAACACTTTTGCCTAATTATTTTGCAATTAGCGTTTGATCAATGGTGATTCTTTCACCACAAACGATTGTTTGAATTCATCCATCCTCTATGGACTCCCAAGTTTGCAAAAATTCCTTGAATAGGTCCAATCATGGAACTATCCAATGAACAATAAACAAACCTCCCAAATCAACTCACTATGCCCACTACCAGTTTTTAAATCCCATTCAAATCCATTGAAGCATTTCTTGTATTTCTTTTGATTCAACAAGTGTCCACTTTCGGGTTACCTTGGTAAGTGAATTGCCATCCTCAACATGTTTTTCCCCCTTGTGTTTCATCATGTATTTAAACCAAAATTTGGTAGGTATTGAAATAGGTACATCAAGAGAACCACCTTTTACGTAAAAAAACCCTCCTTCAACCAATTTTGATGAAAATTTTGCTAGTTGCTCAACTTCAACATGTTGTTGAACTTATTCTTCTTTCATTGTAACTTTATTCTCAACATGTTCTTCTTCCTCATAATCATTAATAATGATGAATGCAAGTGTAGGCAGTGTTGAAGATTATGATGTAGATGTTAGAAACATAGATAATGGTGTGGTAGATATTAGAAACAATGTGATAGATAAGTGTTGCAAGCAATCAAAGACATAGGTAGATTTG
>Ga0209208_10002313_pt1 | contig 27287 bp, 14 predicted proteins | sample S1TSphfallax_3_FD_187694 | JGI IMG/M metagenome (GOLD analysis project Ga0209208, IMG submission 187694) | Host-associated microbial communities from peat moss isolated from Minnesota, USA - S1T2_Fd - Sphagnum fallax MG (SPAdes) (version 2) | ecosystem: Host-associated > Plants > Peat moss >...
CAGCCTAAGAACTAGACATAGAGAAAAAAATTGACCTTTTGAATCTTAGCATTTGGAAGGGGATCAAACTTCACTAGATCTTACCATTATCGATTTTCATTTGTGTAAGAACTAATGATCAAGGCATTAATATGGGTATCATAAGGTTAATGCATGGAGGGGATTAGATTGGAATATTCGACTGATTTTTTGATACCCAACCAACATTAGTTAGGAATCCAAGGCAAATGGGCTAGCCTAGCAAAAATGCCCATGGCCTTGCAAAAATTTCATGAGATTCTACAAAAGTGTGTAAATTTGTGGAAAGTTGTAGATTTTGGTTTAAACATTGCATGAGGGTTTTGAGTAAATGTGACAACATGATAACAAAGGCTTTGACTAAAGGTGTGAGTGTTGGCATGAAGGAACACATCACAAAAACCCTTTATGTGAAGGAGCAACAATTTTGCCAAAATTCTTTGGCTATTTCTCAAATCCAATCATCGACAATGTCCGAAAATCATTTATGTTTTGGGATCGCATACAAGTGCATCATTCCAAACATAAATCAAAATGTGGATGAAATCAACCTACAAAAAATTAAAAAATGAAGTGAGGAATCATTAAGCACAATATAACAAAATTTGTGCATTGATGTGGACAAGTGCTTACATTGAATGAATTTGGAACTTTGCTTGAGGATGTATTATAATGGACCACCTTGGATCTTTACAAGCTCAAGCACCCTAAAGGTGCATTGCACCACTTGGGCACTTGTGAGTTGAGCATTTCATCTAATTGTTATTTGAAAATCTCAAGCATGGTTTTTCATAGTCATTGTCCTCAACCTCTTGAGCAATTTGTGCATTCTAATGATTTCTTTAAGCTTCGATCTTCAAATTAATAGAAGTTCAAGTGTTGCACATTGTTTGGAAGAAGGCCTACGCATAAACTCAAGTGTTTGCACTTTGTTGTGTTTACATAGAAATTCAAGTGTTTATGTGATGTTTTGTGTTTACATGGAATTGGAACTTTTGAATCCAATGACCATGGACTGAAGGTGAAAAATAAAGAATACAAGGTATCTTTGTATTGTTTATGTTGGGGTACATTGCTCACTACAACAACACTCCAACATGGGCCTTTTCAAGTGATCTTCATAGGCCAAATCTATAGTAAAATCTTTTGGACATGGACTAATTGTTGCCTAATGGCTTCGCTTGCCCCTTATGGCAAGTTCAAATGAGTGTTGGGTTGGTATTTGATTTTTAGAATATGAATTGGTCCAAGTTTATGAAAAAAAACCCACACAATCTAAGTTTTATAAAAAAATTCAATTTAAACAACACTTGAAGGTGGGTGTTAAAAATATATATATTTTCAAAGTATGGAACATGGGCGAGTGTTTTTTTGAAGGCAAGTATTTTGTAAGGCTCTTTAATAAATATTTTTTCAATGCTATCTCAAGGTTGTGTACCAAATATCCTATTTTAGTTCAAGGTCCCCAATTCTTTTAATTGAAAATCAAATCAAACAAAATTTTACTAGAAGATTTACACATTAACATCGGGGTTGTATACTTATAGATATGTTGTACACACAAGAATGATGAGGAAGTTGTGGAATAAAATGAAAATCCATAGTCAAATGTGCAATAAAGCTACATCACTAAATGATGCAATTTATAGTGTCATGTCCCCATGAAGTTTGATTGGAACATCCACAGAAGTTATTCAAAGCATGAAAGGCCTAACTTTATGCTAAACAAACATTATTTTTGCTAAATGGAAAGGTGAAATAATCATGAACCAAAAATTATTGCAATCTAGTTTAAACAAAAGTTATGGTTAGAAATTTAATCTATATTTTCAAATTGAACATGCTACAAATCATGTTAATCCCAATCATCATTTCATCTAATAAAACATTTTGACCTTGATCCTTTAAAATTTGAACCATTGATGAAATGAAGTTACACATTAATGAATCCCCTAAACAACTCAATGGAAAAAATTAATGGAATTATTTTTGGCATTTATCATCTTGAACCCCATCGTCAAGGGCGATAATAGTCATGACAAGACAAATCGCTCAAGGGATGGGGGAGACGCATGTGTGGGGTGAGGTGGGTACATAGAACCTTGACATAATAAAGGCTAGACTGGAAACAACATTAGTCTCCTTCATATTTTTAACCTTTTTACATGTCATTTTTAATGCAATTTAGTCATGTCAATTGTCCAAGTAATTGAATGACCATCTTTCAAATTCGACATTGGCCAAAAAAAAACCTAGGCTTGTCCCAATCATTTTAGTCCTCACATGTGTACTCACCCAAATCATCAATAAAAATGCACTTTCATTTGCAAACAGTAGAAATTTTTTTATCCTTTGCAACTAAAAAAAAAATGATTAAATGTTTCAAATAATTACTAACGAACTATAGTAATAGGAATTATATATATATATATATATATATATATATATAGAAATATTATAATTGATTTATGATCCATTTATAAATATTTTACGTGGATAAATTTTATGAATTCATATGTCTAAATTAAAATTTATTTCTAAAATAATGATATATTGGAAGAAAATTTTTATAATAGAAATTCATAAATCAAATAAAGGTTTAAGATATGAAGGATATATTTTATTTATTCTTGTATTACCCCCAAATTTTTTTCCATTTTATGATGTGTTTAAATTTTTTTTCCAAAGAATGATCATGAATATTATTCAGTAACAAAATTCAAATTTATTCTTTTGAATTAATTCACAGTTTTACACATATGTATAAATGATAATTTGTGTACATTATTGAAGGAACTTTATGAATAAATTTTTAATTTTTTCATTTGGACAATTTATCAATAAAATATGAATAATCAAATTTGAAGTTGGGTGGAATGTTTAAATGAAATATGGTCTAAAATTTTAAGGAGTTCAACTCCATCCTTAGGGTCCAAGGATCAAACTTCACAAATGACATTACTACAATCAATGATGGAATATTGATCAAGTATTCCATACTTAAGTAGAGTACTTAGGTTAGGTGGTCTACTTAACCATTTAAATTACTTTTAAACCTAGTTTAGATGTTGACATGTGTCAACAATTGATAAGATTAAAAAAATAATGAAATTAAAAAAATGAAAATTAAAATATATTTTATTATTTACATTATAATAATATCAATTATTATAATTTAAATAATAAAAAAATAATTACACAATGATTCAATTATGACTAATGATTTCACATATGTGTTTTATGACCATGAATGAAATGTGTCTTATCATTGACACATCATGTCCTAAACAACTATTGTCCTCAACGATTCATTCATAATGACTTTAAGGCTATTGGTCATTTTAGTCTTTTATGATTATAATACTAGTCATAAATTTAGTCATATATTTGAAAATTTCTTCTTGTGAAAATAGAAAGTAGAAAAGGTGAAAATGTACTCAAACAAGAAAAATTCCAAACAAAGCAATTGAAAAGTAAAAAAAACTTCCAAAACAAATAACAAAGAAGGAATCAAAAACCAGATCATGGACAACAAAAAAATTGAAAATAAATCTTGGTATGTACAACAAAGGACTCAATTTTTTAATCTTGTGCCACAATATTTTTTGAACTTTTAACCACATGACTATCTGGCGATTAGATCAAAATATAAAGCAACCACTAGATACATACCTATTTAATGGCCACTAAATCATAATATAAGGAGGCCACCAGATATAGACCTATCTGGCGACCCCTTAATTGAAATATAAAATAACAATTAGATCATTGCATCTTGTGCCCACCATATTGACCTATTTAGTGGCCACTAGTTTGTCGTATCTAATGGCCCCTAGATCACCCTATTTGGCAACCATTCGATCACCCTATTTAGTGGCCACCAGATATAAAACTTTGATCTATTTAATGGCCACCATGTTTACATATATGATGGCCATTAAATGAAAAATATTTGGCAACCAACAACGGTAAAAAAAAAATATAAACTATCTGATGGCCACCAAATGAAATCTATGCTTTAAACTAAAATTGAAAAAAGAATTATATTTAAATGTATTCATAATTTTAAAAAATTGTCAATGTTTGAGGAGGAGAACCATTAGTCGTAATTTAATCTAGGTTTAGTTGGGCTTAAGTCCTCAAGAGGAACTTGTTTGTTCATCTTAATATCAATATCATCATCATCAACATCCTCGACAACATCCTCCATCCCAACAGTGGCCATTTGTGACGGTTTTGCAAAATAAATATCAGGTCATGTTAATACATCATTGGATGGTTGCTCATTGTCTACCATTTTCCTCTTTCCAATTGCATGGAATTGAGAACTCCTTGAGATCGACAAATTACCGATATTTGTTCTTGTGCTGACCTCTTTAATAACAACCTCGCAAGTAGCTTTCTTTCCCTTTTTCTTCCTTCTTGTAGGAATATGTGTATCTTCTTCTTATAGTTTTTCTTCTACATCTAGCCCTTGTTGTTTAGGTTTTCTAGGTGGGGGCAGAACATAAATCATAAGGGGCATTAGATTTTTATTATACAAAATCAGTAGACTTGTCATTGTAATTTCCTTAACCTTGTTGAACAAGTCTATTGGAATGAGTTTAAGAATTCGAACTTTTTTTCTTGCACAAGGTGGAAATCTTTTAAAGGTGTACCCATAGGATGAAAAGGGCATAGTCCTTATTGTAGTCCTTTTTTACCATATATTTTGATCCCCATAAAAATAATGAGTCAAAAGTTGTCAAAATTTTCAAAATGGCTATATTTTAAACCATTACAATTCTAGATTCCATCATAATCATCAATAAATGTGTTTTTACATGGTAAAATTGACAAGGTAAAAAAGATAGAAAAGGGTGACACTATGACAAGATTTTGGTACACCTTAAAAAATTTGGACCCCACATTGCATTGATATTGGTTCAAACTCTTAAATGGACAACAAACCTTGAAACATGGATATAAATTTGGGATGTGTGAGAATTTACGAAACATAGATTTGTTAATATTCCACCATTAAAGACATTAAGACACGTCATTCCACCACAAAGTAGTGGTTGCAAAATGAGTCAAATGGTGTCCAAGTTGAGTTCTAACTTATACAACTTTTGTTCTTTCAGAAATGGATAGTCATGGACAGGACCCATGCTGGAAGACCCCTTGATGCCAAAATCTTAGCATATGCAAACTTTCCTTCTTATGGAGGAAAAAGGTAAGTGTAGATCAAAAGTAACAAATTCATCCATGAGCTTGATGATTTCACAAGAGGAACTTTTTGTTTGGAAGCTTGGTAAAATCTGTACTCCATAGAGATGTTGTCTTGAAGTCCTTTTCTTGAAATGTGATGACTAAATTGTTAAAATACTTTTAGTTGCAAATATAAACAATTGCTTTGAAGGTGACCTTCATGGACAACAAGTTCAAAAATACATTCTTCCAATCTATGAGAGAATAGACATTTGGGTCTTTGCTTATTGAATTTGTAGTCAATAACATAATAAATGTTCTCCCTGAGTTATTGTTTTGGAAATTGACATTCCTTGAGGAGTTGTTTGCAACATCCTTAAGGTTGTCGAGTTCCAATAGAAGATCCACCCTATAATGTGACTTGAGGCACACATGGCCCATTTGTGGGTTTTCATCAATGAACCTTGAAATCCACTACTCAAGAACCTCATTGAATTCATTGGAAGGAGGATCCTTGGACGGATTCATACAGATCTTTCCCGCGAAAAAATCATTGGTTAAGGTTTTCTTCAGTAGCGCAAACAACACCTTCTATATTTATGTTGTAATTTGATTTTTTTCCACATCTCCTTGATGTAAGGATGTGGATTTTGTGCCATTGGTTGGAGATTTTTATGGAATACCATAATTTCATTTCGAATCACCCTCCTTTTCTTTATATTGTAATAAAAATTCTTCATTATTAGGAGGTGCAAGTTACTTCCCATTGCAAGCCGATCTTGCAACAATATTTCATGTGCCTTTAAGCCATGTGTGAGTTTCATGATGTGAATTTCCTTTAGACCCACAAGGCAATTAAATGCTAACTTTTCAACAAGTTGTGGTCTTGAAGGCATTTTTTTTGTACTCATCCAATATCATTTCTTGTTCCCATAGCAACAAACTCCATTTGAATTTTGAATAACTCAAAATTTTATAGTTTATATACATAAATCTAAAATAATAACCAACACATGATTGAATCAATAGTCATTTGCTTCACTTTGGCATCAATGGTAATTACATTTATGACTTCAATTTTTGAAAATTTAGGGTTGTGGCAAGTGTCTTTTGTCCATTTTTTGGACCCATATATGAGAACTACCATCAAATGCCTAACTAGACTAGTATGATATGTGGGCCCCACCATTTCATTTACTTAAAATTAAACCAAGATTAGTGTATAGGTATGGTGTTCTTAGGAAGGGATACTAATCTAAGCCAAAAATAGTGGCAACCAATTTTAAGAATATAATTTCCATGCAACCAATGAAAGGTCACATCATGGAGTGAAGGGGCTTCCCTTTTTTTCTTGTGGGTGCAAGGGGGCTTTTTTTTCAAGTTGTGTTGTGAATAGAAATGATGTGGATTATAAAAATGAACTAATGTGCTTGTAGTATGAACACAATTAGGGTTCAAGGTTTTTTGTTTGTCGTTGTTCTTTTTACACAACGATGGCAAAAGGCATTTCATCATTGTTGTTTTTCCCAAATTATCCATCCTTGCAAGAGACTTCATGAGGGCAAGTGAAGGAAAGAATGGTTGTTTATTATTTATGTGTAATGTAGGTCTTTTTCTTTTTGAAGCTTCAAATGGAGGAGGATGGAATAGCAATTATGGTGGAGCTTCATATGAAGGAGCAAAAGAAACTTTTGTTTGGGGGATTTAAAGGAGTTAAAAACGAGTTAAATGACTAGATTGTTGTAGTGTTTTATGAATTTTCTATCTATGTGTTTTGTAACTATTATATTTTTTTTCCATTGCACCATTAGTTGCTTAATGAAAATAAATAATGTATTTAAATTATTTTTATAAAGGGTTAGTGTCGGGACATGACACAACAACACATTATGGGTTTTATGACTATTGTCCTTTTCAATTTACAATTATAATCACTTAGTCACAAAAATCACTATGTATTGCAAAGGCCATTGAGATCTTATGTGATGTCATGGTTTTGTGACTATAGTTAGTATGATGATTAATGAGTTTTTTTGGATATTATTTTGGATATTGTAAGAAGATGTTTTCAATAAGTTAAAATTAGTTAATTAAAAATACCTTGATTTCAACGACTAGAATAACAACTTTCAGTGTCACAACATGATGATGTGGCATTCCATATGCATTTACAATGCAAAAACATGTTTTTTATGATTTTTCCTATTTGACCACAATGGGAGAAATGGCTAGAAAATGGCATAAACAATTTGTAATTGTAGTCAATATGACAACTTGTTGGTTTTTTTGATAAATTATCATATTATTTTTCAATTATTTTTCATCAGTTAGTTAGTTACAAGAACCATCCACCTTTGCGACTAATAACAACTCAATTTTCCATGATGATGACATGGCATGCTATATGCCAACAAGATGATGTGGTCCAATTTGTTAACATCATGATTCATGTCAATGATTTGATGAATTAATCTCATTTATTAACTTGTTGAAATTTTTGTTGTTCTTTGGGTCCATTCACAATTGGGGTACATAAAAAGGAATGTTTCACCCCAAAATCACTATTAAGACACTACTTTGAATGACCATTACATTTACGAAATAATTAATTTGGTAGATTTTTATTATTATTAAATACTCAGATACTTCTTGATTAAAATGGTGATGATTTTTTGTGATTTGAATCATTAAAACATGTCCTTAAGTGTTTTGAAAGATGGCTCAAGAATTGTGTCCCATTATGTAGTTTTATTGAAAATGACTCAATAGGATTAACAATATTTATTCAAATTATTCCATATTTTAACCAATAATTTAATAAAGTATGTTCTACATGATGGCATAAATTTACTAGGAGAAATCATTAAGGATAATCAAATTAATTTTGTTAATTAAAAATTTACATTCTAAAGGTTTCAAAAGAAATATAAGCAACATGGGTGTAAAAAAAGGACATTGTTTGATGTTTTTATTGGGGTTTTGGCACTCCAAATGAAAGTATGTCATTTTAGAATGTTTAAGTAATTATGTATTCCTTTCTGGTTTATACTTGAACATGACATTCAAAACTTGTTCAATTGATTTGAACCATTCATTATAACATTTATTAGTTGAAAGCCTAAACATGCATATATCCCTTTCACTATTTAACATCTTAGAATATTCATTTTGTTAAGTCCTTGCTTTAAAACTTAGGACAAAACAAATGGGTGTCATCACTACTACAGAATGTGGGTGTAGTTCACTAGTCCCTATTCATTAGACTAAAAAATTCACTACTTTCAAATTAGTCCCCATTTATTAAAACTAGTAAATTCAATCAAAATCTAATGAAATCACTTGGTGTACAAGGACACCTTTTGTTGAAGTGCATGGTTATTATTGTGGTACCCCAACCATGAATGCACCCCTTTGCGATTAATAATGAGTTGATTTTCCATGAGATGATGACATGGCATGCCATAATTTTTGTGTGCCATGAAGGTTTTTGAAGTCTTGAATTCACATGCATGTGTATGTGTACCAAACAATCTATTACTAATTTGTAATTATGATTATAATATTAATATTCATTTTGAAAAAGGTGACACATAACTCCTTGACTTTTTAACTACTTAACACATGCACTAGCTTAAGTTAACATACCTATTAAGTTAACTTATGTATATAAACTACTTAGTGAAAACCTATTTTGTAATATGGGCTACCTTGTATTTGTTACTTAATTAGACATAAGAAATTTATTACATTTAGCATGTTCAAATATACTTAGAATAGGTTACCTTAGTAATAGGTTAACCTAGGTAGGCTTTCTTAGGTTTCTAACTTTAGGTTTTTTGTCAAATCAACCTAGGTAGCCTCATTACAAAATATTTTATGAGGTTTGTAACCACTTCAAGTTTGTGCAACTAAATGTGACTAAATGCGACATAATTATCCTAGATAAATTTTATTTTTAAGCCTAATAATGCTTAGGTTACCCTATGTTAGGTTAATAATTAACATAAGTTGATAAATTAGTTCATCTAAAGTCAACCTAGGGAGGTCTAGGCTAAGTTGGTAAGTAATAGGTAGGTTGACCTAGGTGAACTTATAATGGCCAAGGTTAATTCAAAGCTAATTTTTTTGAGTTTTATAACTTTGTGTTAAATAAAATTAGTAAAAAATGTGGTAGTGCAATGGATGAAGACTTGAACCCCAAAGTGAAGGTGAAGGGTACAAGTCCTCACTTTTGCAACCTATGATACCTAGGCCACTTCGCTTAAGTTAGGTAGCCTAATCTAAGGTTTTTGGTCTAGGAGTTGACATTTGTTTTTAATCTAGGCCACCTAGGCTAGATTAAGTCTAGCCTAGGTTGCTTAGCATAGGTAGTTAACCTAGCTAGCTTGACTTTTGGCTAAACAACCTAGGCTAGGTTTCCTAACCTAGCTAAATTAGGGTGAAAACATGGTAAAGTATACAATTTAATTACCTTGGTAATCTACTTGTCAAAATAACAAGAAGTAAGACTAAAACCATCATAAAATTATTATACATTTAATATTTTTATTTAAATGATGACAAAAAGATATTTATTTTATATTATGAATTGATTTTTAAATTATATGTTGTAAAAATATGTTTCAAATAAACTTTTCTAAATGTAAATAACTTTTGAAGCCTACTTTTTACAGTGTAACATTTGTTTTAAGTATGTGTCGAGTATATTCTACCAAAAGACAAAATAATTTTTTTTTTTTTTTTGTTCCTTTGAATATACAATGATTTTTATGTTATAACTTCGTACAAATCTATTTCATTAATTTTTTTAATGAAAAATTACATTTGAACACCATATTGGCTAGTCAAATTCAAAAATATTTGTTCCTTACTTTTATTATTCCAAAGTTTTTCAAATTTTGTATTCAACTTAATACAAACCCAATGAAAAGCACCATGCATTACTACAAAATGCATCCTAATTCACTTTTGGTTTCACTAAATTTTGAGTGAATTTGGACATTTTTACCTAGTGAAATTGTTTAACCCCTTAGTGACCGGTGACTAGTTGTTATGGACAATGAATTGTTTCACAAATATTTATTGAAACAAGGTTACTCTTAAGTGAAATATAAATTTACCAAACCATTCACTTGTGAGTTAATTAATTAATTAGCATGGAAATCAATTAAAATTTAATTATTTTCATTGCACATGGCTTTCTCTATGTATTTATTTCATATTTATGATGAAACTCATTTTCATAATAATTATTTTCCTTGTAATGTACTTGCCAAGAAGTTTATTCGAATAATATCAAGATACCAAATTTTTTTTGTGAGGGGATACATTCCATTAAAATTTGAACATATTAATTCTCTTTTTTTGGAAAAAAAAAAGTTTCATAAAAAATTTCAAATCGCATTATAACTTTTGATTCTGAAATATTTTGTAATATATAATATTATTGATAATTTCATATTTTTAAAACCTATGATTCGACGACAAGTGTCACTATTTAGGTTAGGTTAAAAACCTAGCCTAGGTAGGTAGGCCACATAATCAACCTAAACACTTATCGTAAGAATTCAATAAGAGAATATTCGGTCAACATACCATTGTTGACCACACATAACACCACTCATGAGGGTTGATCCCTTGATTTTTGGATTGAAGGCAAACACCCTTACCATCAAGCCACCCCATTTGTTTTGATAATATGTTACGTTACATTTTATTTATCAAATATTTCATTTTAAACATTATAAAAACATAAAATTTGAAAATTCATATCTTATTAAAATTTTGTTCAAATGAAATGATTTGAGTTTACTTAAAAAAATAATTCAATAATGTACATAATTCATTTATTTCTGTTTGAAAGTTTAAAATCATTTGAACAAAAAAAATTGAATATCATTATTCAACAACATTTTAATGACCATTTTTTTGAATTTTTTTATTTTAATAAATGGATATTGTTTTTGTTAATATAATAATACTACTTATGTTAAGCTACTTTCAATTATTATATGCTTATTTTTCATTAATTAAAATTATTTCACCTACATTATTTACGGCTATTTATGGCTATTCTGAATTATTTTTGGTTATTTTTAGTTATTTCACCCTAGGCTACTTTTAGTTATTCTAAGTTACTTTTCGCTATTTTAACTTATTTCACCTTAGGTTATTTTCAGCTATTGTAAATGTTTTTGGCTATTCTTTGTTATTTTTGGGTATTGTAAATTATTTTAATTTAGACTACTTGTAGCTATTATAAGTTATTTTGGCTATTTTGGCTATTTCACCTTATGTTATTATTGGCAATTCTAGGTTATTATAGGCTATTTCACTTTAAGTTACCTTTGTTTATTATAAATTATTTCACCCTAGATTATTTTTAGCAATCCTAAACAATTTTAATATATAGTTATTGGTTGTTATTTTATTAAGGCTATTTGTGGTTATTAATAGCTATTGGTACCTATTCTATTAATAGTTATTGGTGGCTATTTTATTAATGGTTATTGATGACTATTCTATTAATGGTTATTGATGACTATTTTATTAATGGTTATTGATGACTATTCTATTAATGGTTATTGGTGGCTATTCTATTAATGGCTATTGATGGATATTCTATTAATGGATATTGGTTATTATATTAATGGGTATTAGTGGTATTAATGGCTATTATATTAGTGGTTATTCTATTAATGGTTATTGGTGGTTATTCTATTGATGGCTACTAATAACTATTTTATCGGTGGCTATTTGTTGTTATTCTATTAATGGCTATTGGTTTTTATTTTAATATTGGTTATTGGTGGCTATTCTATTGGTGGATATTGATGGTTATTCTATTGATGGCTACTAATAACTATTTTATCGGTGGCTATTTGTTGTTATTCTATTAATGGCTATTGGTTTTTATTTTAATATTGGTTATTGGTGGCTATTCTATTAGTGGATATTGATGGTTATTAATTAGTATTGTATTAATGGCTATTGGTGGGTATTATATTAATGCTTATTGGTGGATATTTTGTTATTGGATATTAATGACTATTATATTAATGGCTATTGGACAATATTCTATTGGTGGATATTGGTGGTTATGAATGTTATTATATTAATGGTTATTGGTGGTTATTCCATTGTAAGCCATTGGTGATTATTGATGGTTATTTTATTAATGGTTATTGTATTATAAATTATTATTGGTTATTATATGTTATATTACAACTATTGATGATTATTGTATTAGAAAATTATTGTTGGATATTTTATGTTATAATATCATAGGCTATTGGTAGTTATTATATTGTAATGTATTTAAAATTATTTTTCATAGGTTATTATTTTTTATTCTAAGTTATTTTTACCTTAGGTCATTATATTTTATTTTAGATTATTTTAAGTTATTATACTTAAGATAAAATAATTTATAATAACATAAAGTATAATGACTTTGAATAACTTAAAGTATAACTTGAAATAACATATATTAATTTGAAATAAAATAACCCAAGGTATAGCCTAAAGTTAGTTGAATAATTTAATTTAGAATAACTTAAAAGCTTATAATAAATTAGTTAAGATACCTTAAGGTAAAATAACGTATAATAGTTTAGGGTACAAGAACTTATAATAATTTATAATAACATAAAATATAAGTTAGAATAACTAAAGTAGTTTAAAATAATATATGGTATATCATAAAGTAGCATAGATAAAATATTAAAAAAATAAAAAATAAACCTATTTATTATAGTAAATTATAATAGTGAATTATGTTTATTAGTAATGAAACATGATGTCTACATAGTGATATTATAGTGAAATAACTTTGAATAGGGTGAAATTAGTAAAATGCAATGGACTTATTTCACTTTTAAGGTCCCATATTGATTTAGGCTAGTAAATTGCACCCCACTTTTGTAGAAATGACGGTTTCAAAATGAAATATAGGTAAAAATTAAATTTAACTTCTTGTGTTTTTATGGAAAATTGACTTGTTTTAAATTTGATATTTTTTCATCAACTTTTTTGTATAAAATAACATGCTTTCACCCATTAGGTTAGTTTGACTTTTGGTTATGCTAGTTACATGGGCTAAACTAGGTTGATTTTTGGTCATGTGTAATGATTCATATCAGGTTTATAAATTTTTGACACATGTCATCCATCCATTATGGTGTAGTTTCTAACATTTAGTTGAATAAAATGACTAAGTTGAAATGGCATGCATTTTACATTTTGTAGTAATGTTAATGATGACATGGAACTTCATTATTAATATTTTTTTTTCATAAACCTACTTGGGTCCATTCACAATTGGGGTACCAAAAACGAATGTTTAATTTTTTAAGGACTGCAAATAACAACTTTGGATTTTTGTTTATCTTACATTATGTAGTGAATGTTACATGCCAATAAATAAAATGATGTCTTTTTAAATCAATAAAAATATTTAAAAATAATTTGGATATTATGTAAATGTCACTTTAAGTCCTATAAACTAACTATATCAAATGTTTAAATTGCACTTTAAAAAAAAAAGGAATAAAAAGAAATGCATAAAGTCATATAATTGATTTCAAACTTTTTGTACAATAAAAACATGCCCTTTCTATGAAAGTACATGTTTGTTGGATGAACTTGATGAAAAACCAAATCATACAAAAATATTAAAGTCTTGAAATTTTGAAAGAAAGGGCTACAAGGCAAAGGACTCATTTTAGAAACCATTTGTTAAAAAAATTATGTTCAATGGATTCAAAATGTTTAGCTTTAAATGTAGGTCACATGTGTAGGAAATAATCTTGCTAGAAAATGTGTTTGGTTGTCCATTGAAATTCATTTTGAGATTTTCTACATTTTTGGCATGAAACCAAAATATTCATATAATCATGATTATTTATGAATGTGAAAAATCAACACTAACACATGAATTATCTTATATTGGACTATTCAATTTTTTTCATTTAAGTTTGTTTCATGTAAATATTATTTGTAAAAAGTAGCTCTAAAAAATTCTTAAGTTTTTTTTTCTAAATACCCCAACCATGAATGGACCAAGTCATTAAAATTATTAGGCTTTGTAATTGAATGTCCATTGTGATTAAATGGGTGAAACAGTATGTGTTTAGCAACTCAATAGTCACTAGTTGCATTTGTCCTTCTTGATTAGTATGTAGTTATAAAGGTTAGTTGCAAAATTAAAAATGTGTTGTTGTGTGATGATAATTGCAGGAGATTTCAGCTTTAGTAAGTTGGTGTATAACAACTTTGGGGGATTGCATTTATTAGACAACCTTGTAGTGGATTGGAAACAAATGGGTGGTGGGTCTTAACAAAACATAAAACATGAAAAACCCTTTTCCTTGGGGTATTTTTGAGTTGGAGTAGATTGTAAGAATGGACATCGACCTTAACTTGTCATATTGAAGATGTAGTCATAATCTAGGTCTATTTTAGTGAACCTACCCATACTTTTAGTGGTTTCGAACAAAAACTTCATGATCTATCTATTGTATTTGGAATGGCTTTCAGTGGTAAGGGATTGGGATTTCAAGTATTTAGTTGATACAATGTAAAGCCTAAAATAATGCATTGCATAGTAGAAATGGGTTTAGTATCTCCATGGATCCATTGAACAATGAAGGTTTTGACCTTTGGATAGACTTCAAGAAAGTTTGATTTAGTGCATGTGGGAATTTGCTAGTGGTTTAGTAGGTGTTTTTGCATGGTTGCAAAACATGTATGTAATCATTTTGGATTTTAGCTCCAAGGAAAAAAATTTCAGGATAGTTGAACATATTGGTTATTTAAATTATTTGTGTGTTTAACAATTCATATTGAATTGACTGTTTAAAACAACATATGCATTATTGTTGGTGTTGGTGTAGGAATCGTTCTTTTTTGGTTATAGTGTTTGGTGTGGAAAGTGGATTATCCACCTATTCACTTTTCATTTGGATAATGGACAATGAACTTTCCATGCAAGTCTTTTTTTTGGGTTTTATTTAAGGGTAAGATCAAAGCAAAAAGTTCCCAAATTTTTGATGTGTTCCCCTTGAGAATTCCCAATAACACTTCATTTTTATCCCATATGCTTTAACAAATGTTGTTTTCCTTTCACTTATATAGGTGGACCAAAGGGGAAAAAATATATATTTCAGAATAAAACCTTTTATTTTGGGGAGCCTCCTTAGTTTCATTTTTTTTTTGAGTGATGGCCCAATCAAATTGATTCATCCCAAAAAAAGGAAATTGAACTTGGGAGGCACCTCATTTAATGAATAGGAGAGTTGAATTTTGAATATGTGGATCTTTCTTATAAACTATTTACAAAACACATAACAACTTGGGTGCCCAATTAATGAGTGAGTATGGAAAATAATTGAAGGGTAAAAACATAGTCAAAGGAGCCACTTGAGTGAGTAGACCTTTAAAATTGCATTTTTATATGTTTGAAAGATTACAAATGAAGCATAATAGTTTGGATTGTCATAATATTTTTGGGAATATTTTCTATTAATTGCAGAGTTTACATGTTCAAAATTTGACACAAATAAAAAATGTTTTTGCATGTTCAAAGCACTCAAACCTCAAAAGTGAACATTGCTTGTTTTTTTCAAAAGTCATTTTTTTCTACCAAATGCGCACCACTCCTTTTGAAAATTGAAGAGGATTTTAACATTGATGGTTAGAAGGGCAAAAGGATTTGAACTCATGAAAATTATTTTTATAACTGATTTGAGCACATTTGATTCAAAAGTGCTAAATTGACCTTGAAATTATGGATTTTGAAAATGTGTCTAGTAAAAGTTGTTCATGTTTATGTGGTAGAAGGCATGAATGCATAATATGCATGATATAAAATCAATTTTTAGTCAAATGTATTTATGTCCAAAATGTAGTGTTAAAAAAGAGGTACCCAAAATGCAAAATTTTAAGTTATAAAACCACACAAAAATGACACATGTGATTTGCAATCTTTGGAAAAGGACTTTTACCTTGGCACCCCTAGTTCCTTTGATTGTGTTTTCACCCTAAAGGTAATTTATGGTAGATTGTCATAAATGAGACAATAAAGGTTGTGACATAGATTTAAAGTTGAAAAGGCTACCTATTTGTTTTATGGATGAAATGTTTTCTAGCAACATTGAAATTTTTTGCCACCTTTTGTTTTTCATCATTTAGTGAAGGGGTTGAATGGTTATTAGCAATGGTGCATAGTTATGATGAGGTGCAATGTGTGGGATAAGCTTAGGTGTTCATTTGTTTTATTTTGAATTTGTTAAGGAATTGGGTTTTTGTGTGATTTTTAAAATTTTGGAGTTGCAACGTGTCATTTGTCATTGATGCATTTGGTGCTTGTTGGGGAGCATGAATGATTTAATGTGCGTTTTCATGCAAGCAAAACTTTATTTCTCTCTCAAGACTTGTAAGTTGACAATATATTGGTGTAGGATTTGCTGTCTTGTTGAAGAGAAGAATGTTCTTAACAAAGTGTTTTGATTTTCTCTTTTGATATTTCCATTGAGCAGAGAATTTAGGACTTTGTTGATATCCATGGTAAAAGATCATAACTTAGAGGCACAAGGAAGTGATGAAAAGCCTTCATGAGTTTGAGAGCTTGTTTGTATGATTCCATATGCTTGGGCTTGATATGCCAGAATGCGTGTGTTGATTTTTTGTGGACTGCAAGGGAGCAAGATCTATGAAGATGGGAATTCCAAGAGAAAACCAAGCTCATTGTCTTATGCCTATGCATATGTATTTAGGATTCCTATTGCAGTCATGATTAGTGTGAAATTGTCCCTTGTAGAAGAGTGGTGAAAAAATTGGAAAAGTGTGGGGCATAGATGGAGGGTCGATCCATTTACATTGTGTGGGCTTGATGTTGTGATTGTTCTTTATTCTATGTTGTGGGCATAATTGGAAGTTTGTGGTAAGAAGGGACAATGTTGATATGAACTTGAAATCTTGTGTGATGGAATCAAAATTGAAAACAACGGTAGCTCATGAAAGTAAAAAATTAGAGTATTCTAACCCCATGTTATGCCTTAGAAATCAAAATTTTAGACTATTATTTAAATAAAGCAGACAATCTTGTTGATGGGAAGGCCATGCCATTGTTCATTTTATTTTATATTCTTGTTGTACACTGAATTGATGGGGGTGTGCAAATGTTTTAGTCCCTGCCCTTTTTGTTACAAGGGCATAAACCAAGAAAATAAAGTAACCTTAAATCTATCAGATTCAATCCATTTTTGAGTAAAACAACTCCAAAACTAAGTTGTCAAGTGACATGCCATTGTCCTTATGTATAAAGGAAGGGTCATTAGACCCTTTCAGGATTTGACATGCTTGTCATGAGGTCAACATGCGGAATGTCGGCTGCCAAAAATCCTAGAAGGGTTTTAAAGATGGACCCTTCCAGGGCTTGTGTAAAGAAAAGAATTTTTTTCATTTTTTATCTTTTATTTTCTGCTGCCTTTTAGGCTTCATTGATAGCTTCTTTTGGTTTTAGTCTACCGTAACCTAGGGTCAGTTTCCACATTGACAAACCAAATAATAACTTTTTTTCAAAAAAATATTTTGTTTTTTAAAATTTGAAATTATTGAATTTTCCATGACCTATTAAGATATTGTCACATATAATTAATGAAAATATTCAGAGTGTAGCCTATGATGATTTTTAACATGTCAATTTCATATTTTCACAAAAATTCATTTCACTATTTAATGATGAAACTGACCCTAGTGTAAGGTAGTTTTTTCTGTGCAACACTGAAAACTCCATCACTTTTCATGTGTGTTGACATTGGACTGCCTTGAAATACCATTGCTCTTAGTCGTACGGAGGAAAGAAAAGAAAAACTCCAAAAGATAGAATAAAAAGAAGTACTTTCCAAATAGGAAGGCACTCTCATCAACATGTTGAACAATGTATGGAGTACCTTCCAAATTTTGTAAAGTATTGTGCAATCTTTTGCCACATAATCACCCTAAATATACATAAGAAAAAAAATCTATAAACACATCACTAATGTCCAGTGGTGTAAATCAAGCTTTGGCATTTTATTTTTAGGGGGACTTAATTTCAAGAATCCAGTAGAACCTGTGTATCTGTAACTTACTTGCACCCACTTGGAATATGGCTGTAGGTACCAGTGGGACGCTGTTCGCTATTTTACACAGAAAAGAATGAGGGGGTAAGGGTCAGGTATATGGACCCTTTGATTCATAGTGCTGAAAAGGGCAATGAATATGCAAGGATGACATGTGTTTTCCTTGGTGAATCTAAAGACCCACAAATATTCCATGGATGTGGTGATTGAAAATTCAGTTAGCATTTTGGACAATCATCCATTACACTGTCAAAAATTTTAATAGTGCATTATTGTCTAATTAGGTTCTAGAAATTCCTTGTAATACTTAGTTATATAGATGGCCATGTTGATCCCATGTGCAACAACAATCACTTATAAAAAAATTTCACATTGTGGGGGTGAATTTTAAGACCTAAATTAGGGTTCAGAAATTCCTTTTTAAGGTTGTGTAGAGATGCTGATCCCATGTGCAACAGCGAGCACTTATAAGGAATTTTTATGTTGTTGGTGAATCAAGGTCTAATTACGGCTTAGAAACTCCAAAGTAATAAGTTCATATAGATGGCCTATGGTTGCTCCCATTGCAACGCAGGCGGTATTATAAAGAATTTAATGTTGTGGATGAATTTACTTGGTCTAATTAGGGTTTAGGATAGCTACGTAGATGGCCCATGTTGATCCCATGTGCAAAAGGCATGCACTTCCTTGTACAGTGTGTGTGTGTGTGTTGAGAGTTCTAGAAAAGCATGATTTTGAGTTGGGGATTTTATTTTAGATTTGGATGAGTCTGGACACGTGATGATAATTAAAACCAGATCTAATCAGATTTTGCATGGACACACAACTTCTTAATCATTCAAAAATCAAACCACAACGTGCAGTGGCGCCCTGTTTAATTTCAACTGGCCAGATCTCCCAGCTCCACTTACTGTGGTGCAGGAATCCTATGTGGGGGAGTTAAACCATAACAGGGCTCAGTTTATAAGCCGGAGTTTATACAAGAGTTTGCTTTGTAAGTGGCAGTTTGTAATGCAGTTTTGGTTTTGTAAGTGGGAGATTATAAGGGAGTTTGGGTTTTGTGAGTGGGAGTTTGTGAGGGAGTAATTGTTTTGTATGTGTTGGTTAACTGGGCTTCTATAAAAGGCCCGTATTGGGTTACTCCATGCTACACCCATCCCCCTAGAACAGTTCAGTTCGCGTCGCGCGACGACACAAGAAATGCTGTTCGCGAGTACGATTCTAGCAGGCGACGACACAAGAAATGCTGTTCGCGAGCACGATTCTGGCAGGAGGAGCATGCGTGAATCCAGTCTCGATCTTGGGTTAAATTCGTGAAAATTCAGGAGTGTTTCCTTGGAATCATCGTGATCTCCCAAGATGGAATTCTTGTTGATTATTAATTTATATATATTTTTGGGGTTTTGGATTTTCGGGAAAGTTTTGCAGTCGGACTGCAGGTGAAGTCCTCGTCAACACAACGAAGACACTGCAAGCTGCTGATAAGAAGCTGCTGATTATTATGTCTGATCAGACCTGAGCATGATTCTTATATTCCCGTAAAGCCGCCAGCACCAGCTTCTTCCTATTTATTTCACTTACTAATATTATCAAGCAGCAAATGTTAGCTGGAAATCTGCACGCTGGAAGTCAACCAGGAATTGAGAAGATCTGTAGCTGGCAGAGCTTGATGATAGCAACGTGATGACTCTCACATCATAATCCTCATGCAGCTATAAGCTAGCTGGCTAGCTGCGAAACATCCACTCTTTTCTCCTTGTAAGCTGCTTTCAGGTTGCTATAAATTAAGCCAAATTCACGTCTCCATGTAGTCCCATCAGGATCGACATATTGCAGCTTCATTTCTCTAGCTCACTAGCTTGTGTGATCTCCATAGTATTTATCACTAGCTCGATCTAGTTTCACTAGTACTGTCAAGAGAGTTAATAATTCATTGCATTGACCGGTAGTACTCTGTGCTGCACTAGGCAGGGACGTCGACTTGATGGGTGTTAATCGTCCTCGCAACATGTGTAGCAACAGCAGCAGGAGCGCACAGTCGGGCAGGCCTCTGGCGCTGCTCTCTCTAGTCGCACTTCTAGTTCTCTCTTTCGCGACTGTGTTGCCTGCAGTTAGCGGGTCTTTTCCCGCAGCAGCGCAGAATGAAGCTGAGATGGTGGTAACTCGCAAACTACTGGAGTCCGCTAATCCTGAGGTACTAAAAAACATCATTCTTCAACTTTAAAATTTATAATAATACATGTACAGACGACAGAGTTTCATCAACACTAGAATTTGCAAAACTCGATAGCTTCTTTGATGTTTATGTCCAAATCGAACGGCAGAATATTTGGATGTATCCGCGTCTATTTTCTAGCTGTTTTTTTTTTTGTTTTTTTGCTGGGCTGTATTGCGATCATGATTATAAGACAGATTTATATTACAATGACGACGACATTTGCAGCAGACGAGAACTACTGCTGACAGCACGACGGATGTGAAGGAAAGTGCTTTGTCTGGGAAAGAAGCTGATGTCCTTGGCAGTGAGAAGAAAAACCCAACCTCTGACGACGAGGAACTGTTTCGTGGAAGATTTGGAGGTGGTAGAGACGGTTGGGGACGAGGATTCGGAGGTGGGGGATACGGGCGTGGACGTGGGGGATTTGGTGGGCGTGGTCGAGAATATGGTGATGAAGAAGTTGCGGAATATGAGGCGGTGGATGGTATGCATGGTGGGAAGAAAATGACTCAAGTTCCCGACGACGAGCAATTGTACGAGAATGGTGGTGGATTTGGCCGTGGAGATGGCTGGGATGGTGGATATGGTTATGGACGTGGCGGCTACGGTTGGGGTGGAGATGGTGGATACGGCGGGTATGGCGGATATGGACGTGGATATGGCTGGCGGGGTGGAGACGGCCGCGGGTACGGGTGGGGCGGGTATCGTGAAGAAGTGGGCATCGATGATGATGTCGTCAACAACAACTACGTTCGACATACTACTCCACATGTTCATCACCGCCATGGTTCCACAGGTCCTAAAACCATGAAAGCCCATGGAAAACCTTGATGGGGATAGAGAACTATTGTTTTGCACAGGTGTCTATGCAAGTTGGTTTTGAATCTTGTGTTTTTCCGAGTGTAAATTGAAAGTTGGGTTTGGAATTTCTCTATAACCGGAGGGTATATATAGATATATTTGGTGTTTTGAGGAGAAGTAGTTGAAATAGATGGAAAATGAAGAGGAGTGTTTTTTTCTTAAGAAGAAGAAGTCAGCGAAGTGTAGAGGAGAATATATGATTGCAACTGTATGCGGATATGGACAGGTTCTCATGAGAAACTGTTAATATCCCTGGTGCTTTTGCACATTTGTACAGTGCTGTTTTGATGCTTGCAATAAAAACCAAAGTATTTTAGTGGAGAATATTTTCAAAGTTCAATTTTTTTTCTTTTGTGATGGGTATGTTTGATTGGTTCATCACATATAAAATTAATCAAGCTTTGGGCAGTCCCAAAATAGATATGTTGCAATTTCATCCTTTGGAAAGATTTATATTATTTTAGGAGAACTTTGGGCAAAAGACATGGCATGAAGTGAGAAGCCATTGGGAATATCTTGGGATCCTATTGAGAACTTGTGAGGAACACATTGCGAATAACAAAAATCCAATGCCCTCACCCTCCCCCCCCCCAAAACCTAAGTCTTGTCATTGGTGCATACTACCTGCATTAGCTACAAGAAGTTTTTTTTGCCCAAAACTCCAATTTTGGAGGGTTATCAATTATACAGCACCTTCCTCACATGAAACAAGCTTGGTGGAGAAAACTTTGTTGAAAATATAAATCAGTCCTTAAGGAACCTATCTTCCTAGGTACCTTAAATTAAAAAAACCTTAAACCCTAAACCTTCCCTGCAATGGATTTTAATAATAAATCTGTTTGGTTCATAATAAATTTAAAAATCACTATTGTGCCAAATTCTGTTTTATTATTCAGTTTTGCTACATATTCTCTAAACAAAAAATTCCATAATCTCTTGTCTAGTATAAAGTTTCTTCACTTCCAGCTAATCTGATTAACATACTCCCTGATTGGATTAAGCAAAAAAACTGTTGAATAATAAATTAAATTTAAAATTTAAAATTTGGCACTTGGTTTTTTGAATTCTGAAATTTTTGACAGTAATGATTATAACAAATAATAAATATCAGCTCTATAAGGTTATGCGGGCAGTTTAGTCTGTCTACACTGTCTCAGTCTTAAGATTCTTGAAAATCAAAATCTACTTAATTTTATAAAAAGTTTCATGCAAATAACAAATAATTTTTCAGAAATTCAGCAAAACAAAGATTTAATTTAATTTATGCCAAAATTGTTCAGGTACTATGGTAGTTGTCTTGTATAACTAGCTCTAGTATGCAATTTAGTTATTTTGGATACTTCAAATAAAAGTTTATTATATTATCATTTGAAAATTCTTAACCCCAACATGGCATTGTCACAACTGGTGATGATAATTGTGTCTAGATTATCATTATGGTATATAAGGTCAAATTGCAACTGCACCAACACATAAAAAATCATTGTGTGATTGAGGATGTGAGTGATTAAAAGTTATTATATTTTGCAGCTTAGGTCAATCATTAGCATATCGCAGCACTTGCACGGGTTCAATCCACAAGTGCCAAATAATTAATTCATTTAAAAATTTAAGATTCACCATGTTAGTCCTTAATTTTGAACTTTTCAGCATATAAGGAATTTAGATATTAAATTTTATCTCAACTTCAGAGTTCTCTTATTGTCCTTGTGCTCAATGTATTCATAACTAATGTGCTTATCTATATTAGGCCTTGAGGTTCAATTATACATTCTTGCAACCTAAATTTTTGAAAATTTGAATAGTAAGGCTAATTTTTCTTATAAAACTTTGACAAAATAAAAGTTAATATAATTTATGCCAAAGTCACCCATGTACTATGGTATGTCAAACTTGGCATATGTATGCTTCTCAAGTGGTAACTATGCATATGAAGGATGGCAACCCCCATCCTCCAACTTTACAAACCCAAACTTGCTGGATGTGTATGAAGGACCAAATGTGATCTTGAAATGTGAATCATGTGGTGGAGGTTTGAGACTTCAATGTAGTTGCATCTTGTGTTGTGAAAAATGTCCATTCAAGTGTGGAACCTTTTGAAGAAAGAATTTTGGTGAGATGACTTTTTTTTTCTATTAAAACCTATGTGAGAAAAAAATCCAACTTCCATATATTGGTTGTTCCATAAAAATTATAATTCAATTATTAATAGTAGAGTTATCTTTTATTCTCAGAATTCAAATATAATTAATATATAATATGCACTAATAATATATATTAATAATATGTATAGTTTACATATGTACAACAAACTTACGTGGGCATTTTTATGCCACAAGATTTGGAAAACCCAAATCTAATTATGTTGGACCACATGTGAGCATCAAAACTTGCATAACCAAAACAACTTGGGTAAATTATGGGCTTTTGGAAAAAATAATTCCTTAAACATTAAGAATGTGTTATGTAATACCAAGACATTAACTTGAAATGGGCACTCCTTGGCCACAATATCTGAAAATCCAAAATCTAATGATATCATGTGATGTGTGAGAATCATTACTATTGAAATCTGAGAATCTAGATATATTAAAAAAATTCATAATTTATAATTTATAAATTCTCAAAAGTTCACATAACATGCAAACCATGTGTCAATCCTATCCATGAAAGCAAATGCATGAGATTCAATGTTGAATTTTCAATAAAAAAATTATTCAATTTTTCACAAGTTGTCACAAGTCTTATTTTATTAACTAGCACATAGTGAAATTTGAAAGTTTACTAAAATAGATGCATTATAGTTGCAAAGTCTTATCATTAGGTCATATGTATACAATTTGGTTAAATGATGACCTCATATCCTTGATTGCAAAATTTTATCCAAAAGTTGGTAACATGATTATTTGTGACCAATTGTTGCTTGTTGTATGTAACTTGTCATATGTAATTGGAAATAGTTCCAAATGCCACCTACAATTAAATATTCTAATTTTGAGACAAGAAAAATGAAGGTGTACCAAGCATTTAGGAACCTAAACAATAAGTGGGAACTACCCATAATATGTATCAATAATAGTTGTGTGTTCATGATTTAATCTTTTCCAAATTAAACCATGGGTTGGAAGTTCTATAAGGTTGGGGATATATAAATGTAACAATATAGATTCCATTGCCCCAAATGTTCAACATTTGTCATGTGCGGAAAACAAACTATGCAAGTATGTGTATAACCTCCAAATAAAAAAATTAATACCAATTTTTATTTTTCATGTCTAATGCATGTAGATTTGTTGTACAAAAGTTCCATATTTCAATTCATGATAATGTTTGCACATAATGCTATTATTTTAAGGTTGACATTTGATTTCCAAAAATAATAGCTTAAGAATATTTGATTTCAATCTGGGTGTTCCAATGATGTATGTTAGCTTCAAGGATTGAATTTGAAAACCAATAAATATTAATTGGACCTCTTTTGTTGTTTTCATTTATTTTCTACATGGGGATCTTTATAATTTTTCTTTTGATGCACACTAAAATGGATTTCTATTAGCAACAATGAAAATGTACAAAACACATGGGCCATTGAAGTTGAAGTTTTAGATGGCAAGAAATATAATGGCATGGGGCCAATTTGCTAGTGTTTTTACTCCCATATTTCATCTAATCAAATTGTCAAACAAATATATATGCAGCATGAAGTTTCACATTCATTTTTCCCCCATATCCACACAAATATGAGTAATCTAACAAGTCTATGTTCATTGCTTAAGAACTAAGGATATTCTCACACAACATAAATTCAAAATTTAACACCCAGAACACATGTATAATAATTTCAACATAGTAAATAACAATTCTAAAATAACACAAGCAAGGGCAAGCTTGTCACTCTTAAGGAAAACCCATGGGTTGTCACCCAACAAATTTGGAAGATGATAGTTGAAATTTCAACAAAACACAAACTTGGCATGTTGTTGAACTTTTTGATTTTCATGAACTTTTGGAGAAAACAAAACACAAAGAAATGTTACCAAAGTTTTCAAGTTTCAAGAACCTTTTAAGAATGCAAATTGCAAGCAACAAAACCATTTGGTGTGCACCACAAAATTTTCAATTCAAAGTCCAAAATCACAATTTAAAAAGTTGAAACATATGCACATTACACAACAAGTGAAATGGATGGACATTGGAAGTAGCTTCAAACCTATTTGCATTTCTACCTTGGTCCATTACTTTTGAAAATTGCAACACTGGGCATTCATACATCACAAGATCATATTATTGTTATTCATTACAAGTGTTGCACACTCATTATTCCACTCCACGCACATTCAATACAACCTATTGCCCCACTATGACTTGTGAATTGCACAAGGGGGAAAACCTAAACAATCATAATATTAACAACAAAATCAATAGTTGCATAGTACATCACTCATTGTTGATATTGGCAAGTGGTTGAAAGTGTTGAGAACATTAAGTGGTGATGGAGATTTCATTAACATAGTGGAACGTTGGTGATGTTAGTGACACATGAACAATGTCTTGTTGAAAGACCTAGATCCAATGACTTCAAATAATGCAAGTTGGCAAAATGTTTTTAGAAAGAGATGAAACATTAAGGTGAAATGGCCCTAGTTTGCAGTGACAAATGGCGAAGCAACTTAGCTATCCTTTGCAAACATGGCTATTTAAAAAATTTCATTTTCAAAAACCTTTAAGTAATTTTGCAAGCCCTTTTGTGTGATTGTTATTTGGTGAAATTTCACCAATTAAAAAATAGATTACTTGTGATATATAATTCAGAAATCCTTTAACCCATAATTGACATTTGACCAAAATAGTCCCAATACAAAAGTTGGACCAGCCTTCACAAATCTGCCCAAAAGTCATGAATTTTTTCAAAATTTTAAAAATCCAACTTGTTAAAGTGGTAGAGGACTTCAATCTGAATCCTTCATTTTTTTAAAGAAAAAATTTGCTTCAGAAATGAAAAATCCCCACCATTGAAAGTTTTCTTTTTTAAGTTTTGGGCAACTTTAAGAATTATAAGTTTTTGGACAATTGCACCAAGATACCATGCTTTATTGAGGGTAAAATTTTTAAGGTAGATAGAAGGTATCTATATGAATGATGTGGAAATAGTACTATGCAAATTTGATTGAAATGAGGAAGAAATAAATGGTCAAAGTTGGCCATCCAGTCTAACTCTACACAAAATCATACAAAATTCATCAATTTTTGGGTAGAAAAAAATCACTAGTGTTTGGGATTGTTCTTAGCCTTGTGGTGTTTTGTGCACCTTGTATGATTTGACCCTTCTCACATGTTCCCCAATTTTGTAACATGGCCAAAAATCAAAATTTGGAAGTGGAATTATTAAATGTTGCCAAGTTTGAAAATAAATAAATTGTGTGGTTCAAAAAATCCAAATGGGACATCATAAATGTGAAAAAGATGATATGACATGTCTTTTATACCATAGGGGTGTCATTTTCTAGCCTCCTCCATTGTGGGTATGAGAAACAATGATGTGGTGGACCATATTATTGTGTTGTGACATTTAAGGGCTATTTGAAAAGAGGAGTCCATAATTATTTCTATTGTCATTGTTTTATGGGACTAAATTCGTCAATTGAATATCAATCTATTGTCATTTCACCTCCTTTTTGTGAATTACTTTTTATATTCATAATTAATCATGTTTGTTGTCAAATGATTGTAATATATGTACATATAAAAATGATTTTTTCAAATGTTTTTGAACATTGATATCAAAAGACATGATTTCTTTGTCAATGTGATGGTTATTTGCATGCATGCTTTAGAAGGACTTGACTTGTACACAATATATTTGATACCAAACCAAC
>Ga0209208_10002314_pt1 | contig 27281 bp, 25 predicted proteins | sample S1TSphfallax_3_FD_187694 | JGI IMG/M metagenome (GOLD analysis project Ga0209208, IMG submission 187694) | Host-associated microbial communities from peat moss isolated from Minnesota, USA - S1T2_Fd - Sphagnum fallax MG (SPAdes) (version 2) | ecosystem: Host-associated > Plants > Peat moss >...
AGGGTCAGTTTCCACATTGACAATATATATATATATATATTTAAAAAATGAATTTGTTTTTAAAATTTGAAATTATAATTTTTTTCCATCATCTATTATAATATTTTCATATGAGTAGTGAATTTATTTAGAGTGTAGCCTACTATAGTTATGATGATTTTCAACATGTGAACTTCATACTTTCACAAATTTTCATTTCACTATTTTGAGGATTATTTAATGACGAAACTGACCTTAGGGTAAGATTATCTTGTGCTATCATGCCACAGAATATGTGAATGCAATTGGACAATCTTGGTTGCATAGTCATTCTTGATGTACCCTTTGTCATACCCTAAAAAGTTGGTTGCACTTCCGGAGGTGATCACTTTTTCATCCTCCTTTCATGTGTGATCTTTGATCCTTTTCTCTCTCCCTATACACTTTCATTCTCCCTTCCTAAAAACCAAGTCATCAACGCGAGGCCCTCAGAAGTACGGGAGGGAATGATGTGAGAATGTCTTGGGGCTGTGAGGATTCAGCAATGTTAGAACTTAAATTGTGGGAAGGTGATTGATGTGTTGAGATCTTCCCTACACGGCTATAAATTTGAAACTTCAATTGGATGTGTTTTTGAGAACATCAAGGCAAACCATTTCCAAGGATTGGTAAATTTTTAAAAAATTTGGGAACATCAATAGGGACAAGGTTGTGATGTTGGGAACTCTATAAGAATATGGGAGAAACTTTGAGAAGTTCTTTTTGAAAGCACAACATAGGTAGTTAGAAATTTTTAAATTGAAAGGGAACTTCTTAACACCATTTAGAGCCTTTTTACTTATAATTTGTGGTTGCCAATTTGAGATTATTACTTGCAAGCTTTTCATCACCGGGATCCATACTTTTTTTATTAAAGTTAATAAAAGAGAAATGAATATTTTTTCATGTAATATGTTGCTCACAAGCCCTTTTCCATTTAACATTCACACAACATGTCAATTTTCCAAAAAGGAAAGCATAAACCCTCTTATGGAATATGTTTTGCTTGACTACTTCATCAAACATGGATAAAGTTAATACTATGACCTTAGCCTTGGAGTCATAAATGCAAGGCTTGAGCCAAATACAACCTTTTAAGGCCGAACACAAGAGTGGGTAGAAAGGAAAAATGAAGGATTATGAAAAAAATGAGAAAGGAAAACCTTTGATCAAATTATGGGAAAAATTGCACTAAATGTAAAAGTTGAAAGAGAAAGACATCACATTAAAAAGGATTACATTCTCCATGAATGAGTTGTAGATACAGATTCATTAAAAGTTCCATAAGTGAAAAATTATGTTCAATAAACAAACAAGCCATTGGATTGTTACATAAATACATACGCAAAGAAATTATGCTTTTTGCAATAATCTAATTTGCAATGAATATATACAATGAATTTTAACTTTAAGTTAGAGTAAGTAACATTCAATATTTTTCACCATTTATTTTATTTGAGTGAGGAAATTGATTTTTATTAACAAAATGGTATGCCATTAGTGTCTTAAGCATGTTCATGTTATTTCAACTTGGTCACAAGGAGTTAAGGTGCACCTTATGCTTATGAAGCTTTAGTCACGCTTAGATATAAAGATTTTTTTCAAGAAAACATTAATCTTAGTTCAATGATGATGTTATCAATAAACTAGAAATACATCTCTTTCTTTCCACCTTTTCTTATCATTTTTTTTCATTTTTTATCTTCTTTTTTTTCCCCACCTTTTCTTATTAAATATTAATGACACGCCTCCAAATTCCCCAAGGGACCCAAAGGTGGGTCCTAGAGTGAAACAACATAAGAAAAAAAGTTGGGGCACATTTTTTAACTCACAACATTTTGGGGGTTTAGGGTGTGTTGAAGTTTCGGGATGGGACTAGGATGAACTCACAAGCGAGAGTTTAAGATAATATCAACCTGCACAAAAAAATAAAAATAAAAATGGTTACTGCAAATTGAGTGGAAATGGTGTGGTAGATTTAATAAGGACAACCTTAAGCACAAGTTTCACACAATTTGCAACCTTTGGGAAAAGGCACCACTCCTCTCCCTATAGTATACTTTGTGCTTCTTTACGGGGACTACATCATAATATCATTTTTTCCCGGGAGTCCCAAATGAGAGTCCCAAAACTAGGACTTTTATTGTCCCAAAATTTTGGATGTTTATATTTTTCTCAAATCAAGTCTATTTTGAAAGTTTGAAGACAATGTTTTAAAGACCTTGAAAATATCTTTCCAATGGTGTAAAACATGCTCCAATCAAACCTCATTTGACTTCTAATTTCAAGGGATTTGTGATCAAGAATCAAATTCCCAATTTGATTCTTGTTTTTTTTTTTATAATCATAACTCATGCAAATTAGGTCTAAATGAATAATGCGAGGGCATTTTAAGCATTACATTTCAAGACCTTTCTAATGGTATCATGGGGGCTTAATTTAGTGTTTGTTTACACTTCCAACCAATGTTCTAAACATTCGCAACTCCCACATGAGTGTAATTCCCAAAGTGAGAATGCACTTGGGAATCATTGGGCTTCATTCCTTGCATTCTCCCCCATTTGTGAAAGTGTGTTCCACACCTAAACACACTTTCGACCTCATGGGCCCTTGCACTTCACACTTTGTTGCGAACTCAATGTTAGGGTTGCAACAACTAATGCAACATAAATATTATCCTTTCTTGCATAAGATAATGAACATGAAGTAGGACTTGGAAAATGAACCTATTCCCCATGAATGCTTCAATCTGCTTTCACATGGAATGGCTATAACGTGGGAAAAGTGTGACAATTTTTTTGTAAGAGTCAAGGCCCAATATGTTACATCATGATTAATGCCTTTCATGTAGTGATGAATCATTGTGAAATTGTCATATATGACCCATTTGTCTTTGCATGTTGGCACATTGCATGGCTGAAGTGAATTTCCATCTCACATGATAACTTTTTTGATCTTGTTTTAATTGATTGTTGATGTTTTAAAGTAGATTTGACAATCCATCAATTCCAAACTAACAATAAATTTGTCATGTTTTGCTTTGATCAATGGAATGACCTTAGTGGGCTCTCAATTGAGTTGTATAACTATCTTATATTGCATTTTAGAGCATTTTGAATTTGTTTGGTTGTTTTTATCAAATATGTGATTCCTTTCTCCCTTATCCTTTGATCCTTGACCTTGCCCTCTTGATGCTACATACAATACTAGTGATTTTGTATTTGTGATAATATTTTCAAGAAATCAATAATGTGTGAAATATTTTGGATTAAAAGTGTAGTTGGTACATACTCATCCCATCTTGATATTGTTGCTGAAGCATGGCATCCATTTTTGCATCCATCTTGAGTGTAGGTGAACAAATTAAAGAGTAAAAATCATAAATTGCAAAGTTTTGAATAATTGAAGTGACAAAATGTAATTTGCAATCTCTTAACTTTGAATAATCATTGACATAATTCAATTTATGACCAAAGCTTGAGGTATTGAATGTATAAAATATATTAATTTTGGTGTCATTTGATAAGCTTGAAGATATCAACAAGTTGACCTGCAAAAAAAAGTATTGAGAATCTTGGGTAAAGGTTTTCCAAGATGCCACCACATAGGAAATCTCATTGCCATTGAAAAATAATGTAACTTTTAACAAGTTGGGAACATTGAAATTCAGTTTGAAAAAGCAAATTACCTCTAATTGGGATTTTATAAATGGAATTGAAGATATCATGTTGCAAACATCAATTCAAAGGAGTTATAGCCCAAAATAAGACAAGTAATTCAAGGAGAATTGATCATCTCAAGGTCTATGTCAACCCTCACCATAAACAAGTCTTGGGAATTTGTCCATTCCATCGGACGACCCATAAAAATCATAGAAGTACACATTTTAGTGAGTAGGACAATGAATGCATTCCACTCTTCCAACTTCAAAAATCACAAAACTTGGTTTGGTGACAAAAGTTTAGGTGTGAAAAACGACCTACTTTGGCGCCATAAACCCTAAACCCTATGCTTGGATACTTGGATGCCAATGCTTACATTTGCCTCTCCTTTCAATACCCACATTTATTCTGACATCAGATCAAGCACCATTATCAGATCGCTTCTTCATTTAGTATACAGAAAAAGGAGAATTCTCAATCTGCAAAGTTCCAATTACATACACAGACTTCTGCAATTTATGAATTCACCACTCGTGCAATTAAGCCCATTTAGAGACTAACCCAGCTGCTGAGGATATTGTCAGAAGCTACATGATTCAAGAGCTGGCTTTCCAAAGACCATTGCAGAAGTTAAGCTGCATTCCAAACACAAGATTCCAGTGCTCACTTGTTTAGCTTGAAGCCAGTACAACCAATTTCACAATGAGGTAGATTTCTTTGCAGCATGTGGGTACACCACAACTCCACCTCAAAATCCAAAAACATCATTTCTTAGCTGCTCACAATGCCTCCTGTTGGAAATTTCAGCTGGGGCACACAAATACTTGTGACCCTATATATATCTAATAACATTATAAAAGCAAAATGAACTGTGGTCAACATCATTCATAGAACTGCTAAAATGCACTGCAAGATTCTCACTAAAAGACTACAAAAATTAGAAATGTGGATGCAATACATGGCACCCAAGCAGACAAGAGACCCTATCAAAGCCCACAATTGTGCATTGAAATTGACACTACTACCAACAGGAGAAGAAATCTCACAAGTTCCTATGCCAGCATGCTAAAAAAGTTGTTTGCATACTGCATTGGTCTCACATTGGGATGCCACTGTCACAACCAAGCAAGCAAGAAAAATAAAACTCCAATCTCATGTAGGATACTGCCACATTCTTGACATACTCATACAAAGCAAGTACAATCATTGCTAACTGTGAAGCACATGCAGCTAACAGTCAAACAGCACAGCTAAGTTGCTATCAGATAACTAAAACTTGATTGGTGCCATTGTAGAGGAATACTTTAACCATTGCAATCACACTCACAGCACAAATACAATCCATCTCTCTACAAAAAGCTCACATTATGTCCAGAAACAGAGTGCAGCAAGCTTACCACTGCATTGAATTTGGTGAACTCAGGCTTGAGCCCAGGAGCTGTAAAGCGTATGAAGGCTCCTTTGTTCCCCATCTGTACAAGATGACATGAGGGTCACAAGACATGTTTCACCAGCACAGACAACAAAAGCAGAATCTACAAAACAGCATGCTGCAAAGTACTTGGCCATACCTGGTCACAGTAGTTTGGGGCAGAGAACACTGTGATGAGCTTGCCATCATGATCTTCCTCATAGCCTTCATCCTTAACCTCATGAGACCGCACTACTAATTCTGTTACACCCAAATGCGAATAAGCTAAATCCATCATCTGTGACACCTCTACATGCTCAAAACAAAGGCTCAGAATCACAGTTTTTCTTCAAGCTCATTCTGGACCAGGCAAACCAGTATACACAATTAATGAAGCACATGGCTGCAACACTAAAAAAAAATGACAACATTACCAAAATTAAAAAACATTTATCTGATGAGAAAAGAGTCTCAGGCAAAGGCTCCACCTAGATTATTCTCTTGCAGGAAGCGATGGGTAACATCTGACCCAAATGCAACCCCTACACCACGCTTGCTTGGGGCACGGCCCGTGCCTGAATGTGGATCACTCCATAGCAGCTCACACATTAAACCTGATAACCACCACCATCTTCTCATAGGGTCAAAAATGTGAAGCTCCCTAAAAAGATGAAGGACCACTGCAAATTCAGAAAGCAATTCAGTTGAGAACAAGTCAAGTCGTCAAGGACAATGACTGTTCTGTAGAGAATTCACCTAAACGTAAGATGCCAGTGTGCACCACTGCTGGTTACAACATGGTGCAGACAGGACATCCAGCAGACTTACACTATATCCATGCACATCCAACTGCAGATCTTTCAAATCTCATACAGCAGCTGGGATACCAAGCTGCTGCAGATCCACTATCCCTGTGGATTGCTGGAGAACTCTGTAAGTCGTTTTGAAGGACTGAGTTGCACATAAAAATTCTAATGAGGCAGAAGGATCGGTGGTGAATAAGCCTGGTTTAGGAAAAAAAATTGTTCAGATTGGTTGAAATTGTTCACTGAAAGCGACCCGGAAAATACCCCAATCAAAGACACAAGATGACAAACCATACCTTCATCAGGGGGTTCTCGGAAGCGGTCAATGGCCCTGATATCTGATAGCTTGACATCATCACTGCTGAATAAACCTCCATGGACTACAAATATCTTTTCGTTCAAAACATTGGCAAGAGGTAGGCAACAAAAGACCTCCGCAAAAAGATCTGCCATAGTCTCATTAAACTTTGCCTTGACTTCACCATCAAAGCCATATATCTTATTCATGCTTTTGCTTTCATGATTACCCCTGGAAAGGTAGAGTCCTGTTCAACACAAGGGACATCAGAAACTTTCACGTGCTTTGGGCCAACATCAGTGTAATCACTTTGTGGTGTATAAAATTTGTGAGATAATCACCTACCCTGATGATGAGTTTGAATACGGTCAGAAAGGAGCTAGATGGGTCAACCTAGGCCACACCAACCACTCTCCCTTTCTTTCAACAGACCCATAAATGTCCCCTTTGTCAAAACTCAGCAGTGCCAAAATACAGTTTTCTAGATCTTGGATCTGAAAGAACTTATAGTAAAGGAAACTGGAAGCCAGTTGCATAGTTGTAAAAGATGGAAAAGCTACTGCTGCTTCCACCAGTCAGATAACAAATAATCATGAACAAACTATCTTCTACAGTTAACATGACTAGAAAGTCATAGTTAGAGGCCTTATAGCCTCATCCACTACAGACAAAGTACAAGTAAAGCATATAATGTCATACAACTATAACTCCTACTTATAACCAGATGCCAATCCCTTGCAACAGATCAACTGCAGACCACAAACTGTCACTTGTTTGCGTAGATCAAGCATAGTTGTGAAATGCCCCTTATGATTGATACAACAATGAGCTTAAAGAGTAAAAGCCTGATGCACAAGCATGAATATAGGACTAAGAAATGGAGAATGTGTTGTGCCTCACCAGTAGGGTAGAGGCACTTGAAGGCAAAAAGGGTCATGATGACTTCAACAGAGAAGGAGCCACGGTCAACAAAGTCGCCATTGAACAGATAGGGATTATCATCGGATGGGAGACCATTCAACTCGAAGATATTTAGCAAGTCAAAGTACTGCAACATCAAATCAAACCATGTTACCACATAATTTGCTACACCCTTACAAAAACATCTCTGCCAGAGAACATTGCCAGCATGAGTCTGCAGAATATACCTGGCCATGGATGTCCCCACATACAGTGAAGTGCCCATGGTCTGGAATTGTAATGTCCACAAGTGTGGGTGACGACAATAGCAGCTCCCGAGTTTGCAGGAGTATTTGAAATGCATATCTGACATCAAAACTCTTCTGCCTTAAATTACTCAACAATAATTTGACAGCCTCAAGCACTAGATGCATTAAATTTACAAAAAACAACTGAAGTTCAAATCACTTATGCAGAGAATATGCTGTATCAATGTGCAATCAGAAATTCAAGCTGTGAAAGATTCTACCTTTTGTGTACACTGCGCTGGTTTTTGAAATCATCCATCATTTTCTTCACAAACTCCAATGTGATGTTATCACCCTCTAGTCTAGCCCCTTGGTATGAATCTTCAACCTCTGTCCAGACTCCCAACATATGTTAATGTCTTCATAAGTAACAACTCAAGTCAACCTGAATAGATGACAGGATAATAAGGTTACTGTATTTTCAGATCTGGTAATATATCATTGACATGAAAAAGACCAAACCCAACCCTAAGAATCAAGAAAACCAAGATATATGATAACAAGGAGCATGTCAAAAGAAAGAATTGGGGAACTAGTAGTCCAGGAGATGCTGTTAGGATTTGGTAAGGGGAACAGAAAGATTGCACTTGGAGGCAAAAACTAAGAAACTGTGTTACTCCTTTCCAGGTTGAGATGCCAGAGATTAACCAAGTACTTGCACGGAGACATTTCAGTGACAGATCCATGGAAATAACTGAGACCAGTAAGATGGAAGAGCATAATAGGCAATAATAACTCACATGAGCATTGAGAAATCTCCATACTCACCATTAAAGGTAACCAGAATGAGGTGCATAGAGGTTAAAGACCTCCAGATAATGACTAAAAGAAGAGGGAAGAAGAATACACAGAAGGGGAGAACTACTTCAAAATGAGCTATAAAACTAGCAGTATGAACAGCAAAACAATAACAATCAAAAGTAACAGGTATGAGTATGACTTTTTTATCACAACTTCGTCAGCTCCCTACAGTGGGTAAAGAAGTGCAAACCCAGAAAAACATAGCCAACAAAAGTTACCTATAGAATGGAAGTCAAGTGACTCAGCAACTGAGTGTCGATCATGCTCCTCCATAGCAATTGCTTCTTCAAACCTGATTTTTGCAACTGCCTTCTCACACTCTCTGAGTTTCTTCAATGCATCTGGGTCCTTAGGCACAATCCTCTGGACCTGAACCCGCCAAATTAAATATACACATGAGAAACAAGCAGTTTCAAGGTTTATGGTGGGCAAGACCTGTGGATTATGCTGAATGCCAGATCCAGCTATCCCAAAAGCAATCCAAATGTAATGGATCCGAACTAGGTATGCTGGTTAGGATATAATGTTTTTAGTACCTGTCGGAAGTCTTTCAGAGCATCCTTGAACTTGCCCATTGCTAAGTATGCAGCACCTCGTCTGTAGTATCCCTGTGCAGGTAGTATGCCATTGTAACTAAGTTCCATGCAAATGATACAGTGATAACAATGTAGTTCAAACACCATCTACTCTCTACCTACCTTGGCAGGCATTCAACCAGCATAACAAAGATGACGACAAGAAGTTCCATTAGGGAGCATTTTCCATGTGAACTACCTTGACATAGGTGGGGGAGACTGTAATTGCCTTAGTGGCATCCTCAACTGCACTTCCATATTCTTCCATTTTGGTATGTGCAAATGCCCGATTAGCCCAATAGACTGCATTGTTGGTATTGAGGTCTATAGCTTGGCTGTATAGTTCTATTGCTGCAGCAAATCTGTGGGCTGCATAAAAAATACTGAGATCTTATCAGCTATAAACTGGTAAAATGCATCAACACTGAAGGTTATACTTCGCTTGCTGAGGCAGAACATAACAAAACTTACGATGATCGTTATATAGATGAGTAGACTGATTGGATGAAACACTCTCCATCAATATAACCAAGAGTTTGACAACTGAAAATCACTCTCAAACTTGATCACAGATCAAACATTTCATTAAGATCTCAGAAAGTAGCAGGGTGTTTTTGAGCATACCTTGGAAGGCGGCATTGGCTGCAGCCTTCAGCTCTTCAGCTTTCTCAGTGTCAGGTGTTGATGATTGATTCATGGCTACAGTAGCCATGACTAATTAGTGGTGTGCAGCTTCCTTTACTCCTACAGCTTGATATTTCAGGTTCCTGAAGGCAGCCCTGTGGCAATGAGCTCAATTTATCACACAGGGTCGGTAACTTGCAGATAATGGATGCACACCTCAATGCCCATCAGAAAGTTTGGCTTTAGTTCTGCGCATAAAGGCACTTTTACTGAAGTGTCTTGGTGAGCCTGAAAAAGACCACACCATAGTTTGCTGAGCCTTAGCCCTTGAGGAGTCTGATCTCACCAGACCCAACTGGAAGCTTTTTTAAGTGCCTGATGCTAAAGAATGAGATTCTTGTAGATTATCTGTTCCAAAGCCAAAGTCATTCCAGGCATGAGTGGTAAGTTAAAACATTTGGCTGATGAAATTGGTATGAACTGGAACAATTATCAGCTGTCAGTCAAACAAATAATCAATAGGAAACCATATCTTTCATAAGAATAGAGAAATCTCCATTCTCACAGTGAAGAAAAAACAGCAAGGTTAACACTTCCTCAGGAAGCCATAGAAAGAACCAAACTAGGAAAGACAGAACAAACAAAAAACAAGAAACACACACTGGTATGAACAAAAGTGCCAGTCTCATACCTGTTCAGGGACCATTACAATGTCTGGAAGGCCTGCAAAGAAACAAAGACTCAGGAAGTTAAATGGTGATATAATCTGACAGGATCTGCTGGATCTATGGCCCCTGGGCATATCTATGAGATCATAAAGAAACTCCACAACACTTCAAAGGTAACATGACAATCAGTGCAGTCATAACCTTCTGAGTGCCACTCACAAAGTGTCAGACCAAAACTTCATGATGGATAATGGTGATGCAATACCATGGCTCCAATGATGGGTATAGCTAGATGGATACTGAAGAATCTGGCCAAAATTTCAGGCCAACAGTTGTAAAAAGATCTGCATCCTGAGTTTCTGTTGCATTTGCAGAAGCAACTGAAGGACCAAGTCATAATGCTGACCAGGACTCAAGAGACATAGCTAATCAAGCTGCAACAAGCTTGTGAGGGTAAGCTTCAGTTCATTCTGGATTGTCACTGTAAAAGCAAGCATCGAAGTGCAAAGCATAGAGAGGCCTACATGGAAGCTCGTGTTGGGCCTGAGCACACTACTTCAGCCTACTGGGTACAGAACATTACTAAAATCACTTGAAAACATACCTAGGAGATTGCAGCCAAAACAGCAAAACTTTGAAGGTAACATGACATCACTGGCCTCAGGACACTAGGCAAAAACATTATTGGCAGGACCAGCAGCAACCTATAACACTACACATCGCATATGCTAAACTTACATTGACCACCACATGATCTGACTGCATCTGTTGGCTAAGAGGTTGTGTTCTTAGAGGTGGAATTTTGAAACCTAAATTCCAGAAAAAGAAGTTCCAAATTATGAACCAAATGTTACAAACAGAAGAGTTGCATTCATGAATGGCAGAGAATCCACCTTAGCAGAATCCCAGGAAATGATAGTGTAAGACCAGGCAGTTATCTTCTTCTATCAAAGCTAAAGAAACCAATTGGTGATCTCAGAGTAATTGCATTTGTGGAGTCCCTTTTACATTAACTGACATTGAACCAAGACTCCCAGAAGGTCCAGGTGAAAATCTATTCAAACTACAAGATCTTGAGCTGCTAGGAAGTACAAGAGCAATTTAAGGGACAAACTACAGCTGCCAGGCACATCCACATCTCTGTAAGATTGCAAAGAAAACTTCACAGTAACACCACTTTGATAGTAACCATCAAGTCAGTTCCGGCCAAACATGACAAGAATCAGTGCAGTCATAACCTTGTGAGTCCCACTCACAAAGTAGTTGACCACCTTCAGCAAGAATGGCAGTGACCAGCTGCCATACTTCCCACTGAGTTCATCAGCTCTTCAGATAGTGCGTGCAGATAAGTATTTAATAATCTGCTCAAAATTCCATTCAGAGAATTACATCAGAATCTTCATCATGAATTTCCATTGCACTTCCATAGCCACCAGATAAACTCATTCATGCTGGTGGCTCACACTCAAGAGACATGGCTAATATAAAGAGCCAACAGTATGATGATTCAAGCTGCAAAAAGCTTGTGAAGATAAGCTTCATTGCAGTTTAGCATGCCTGTGAACAAGCAAGCATCTAAGCCTAAAGCATAGAGAGGCCTATATAAGGTTGGTTGGAACCTCCTGCCCACCGATCATATCCTCTAAGCACATTCACACTCCTACGACAACACTGAATGCCCCTGCACTGACAAGTAAAAGAAAAAGTATAATGCAGTCAATTGGCACATCAGGTGCACATTTGTGGACAAAATTCTCACAAAGAGACAGCACCCGAAGTAGATGCACACCTAATAAAAAGGAACACACCATAACACCATGGTCCCTTCTCAGAGGTAAGAGGTGGTGCATACACTCTTACCTGATGAAACCCTTTCGGATGTGGGCTGGACAAAGGGAACCATGAACAACAACTAAAAAAACCTTAAGCCATTGCAGCTGCTAAACAAACAAGGGAACAAAACTGAATCAGACAAAACCTATCCGTGTACGGCCAAACCTTCGCAACAACAAAATTGAAACAACCGCAACGAAGTTCTCCAACAGAAAAAGCATAGGCACGTTGCGTCACTTTATTACCAGGATTTTTCTCTAACAATGGAAGACCGTAAGAACCAACCGACAATACTCCTCAGCTTCTTCTTCCCGTCACTTTAACGACCACAACCAAACTGATGGCAGCAACAGAAACTATTCTGCAAAGGGAGAAACTTACTCTCTGGAGTCCGGAACTCTCTGGACCCAGGTCGCTCGAAGCAACTACCATCTTTGGGTATTATTCCTCAGCTTCTTCCCGTCACGGTAAACGACCACAAACCAAAACTGCTGGCAACGACAGGAATAGCTTGGAAGAGAGACACTGGCTTCCGGCAGTAGCTCGATGGAAACCCTAAAACCATGTGTACTCTTCCGTTGCAAGAGAGAAAACAACCACCTCGAGGTCGGTCGGAGAGAACGCGAATCAAGCTCACGGATCTAACGTTCTAAATGACCCTACGGCGTTGCGGTGAACACGAAGTGACCATTACGACATCGTACACGGGGAACGTTCATGAACGGAATGTGGACGTGTGGTTTTTGCGACTAATAAATATACAAAACAAGGTTCAGAGTGCTTCCCCATGAACAGAAACTTTTATTGTTAATCTCAACACGGATTTGAATGTGCCAATTTCTAAGTAATCGAACATTTCTACCATGGAACGAACCGATTATAGGCCATTGTGCCCCATAAAGGTGCCTGTGAGGAATTGGGGTCCAGTACCCACCCAGCGCATTCCAGAACATTATGGTTTCCATAATTTGCACAATGGGTATCTGGATTCACAGAATGGACATGTGGATTTTGAACAATGGTTAAGGTGGGGGGTAGACTCAAGAAGACTCGTCCATTGTGCCTTGTAAGGGGACAAAAAATACGCAGAATAGGTCATCAAGAAGACCTGTCCCATTCTGCCTTCTGGGTGTCTAAAAGGTTTTAGGGTTTGGAGCCCGCGGGGGCCGGAACAAGTTTCTCTCTTCGAAGATAATTTTCCGATGGTGCCAGCAGTTTGGTTTCTGGTTATCAAAGTGACCGGCCGGAAGAAGTTGAGGAGTACTCCTAGATTTTGGGGTTTCGAGGGTGTTGGGTCCGGATTCAGGTATTTTCTGTCGCTGCCAGCATTTTGGTTTCTGGTCTTTAAAGTTCCTGGAGGAAGCTTGAGGAGTACTCATAGACTTTTTGGGGTTTCGAGCGCGCTGGTTTCGGATTCAGGTACTTTCTGTTGCTGCCAGCAGTTTGCTTTTTTGGTCGTTAAGCTGACGGGAAGAAGAAGCTGACAAGTATTGGCAGTTGGTTTTGGCCTTCCGTTTTAAGGTAGAGAGCTAGAAAAAAAAGGTGACACAGGTCTACGATTTCCTGTTTTGTGGAGGATTTTGCTGCGGTTAGTTCATTTTGTTGTAGCAAAGGTTTGGCCGTACCCGGATGTTTTTTCTCATTCAGTTATGTTCCCTTTTCTTCTGCGTCTGCAATGGCTTAAGGTTTCAGGTTTTGTAAGGCGTTTGTTCGTGGTCCCCTTGTCCAACCCACATCCGAAAGGGTTTCATCCGATAAGAGTATCACGCAGCTCTTACCTTTGAGAAAAGAGGCGCCGTGTTATGTAGAGCTCCCCCTTGTGTTAGGTTTACCATCTACTTCGGCTGCTGTCTACTGCGTGAGACTTGTGTCTACAGATATGCATCTGACCTGCTAAGCATCTCGTCTAAGCAAATTCACACTCCCACTGGATTTAGGTTTCAAAATTCCACCTTAAAGACACAACCTCTTGGCCTCCAGGAGAGTTCAGGTTGGGTTGTGGTTTATCTAAGTTTAATATCTGCAATGTGTGGTTTGATGGATTGCTGCTGGTCAAGCCAGGAGTTGTTGTCTGGTTTCTTGGGGCCACTCACTGTCACATTACCTTCAAATTTTTGTCTTGGGGTTCTCTCTGCAATCTCATAGATATGTTTAGCAATCGTTTTAGTAAATGTTCTGCATCTAAGTAGGCAGAAGTGATGTGCTTATAGAATATGTTTAGGGTAATCAAGACCCATCACTATCTTCCATGAAGGCCTTGCTATGCCTTAGGCTTAGATGCTTGGTTTCAGAGGGACAACCTAAAATGAATTAAGGCTTACCGTCACAAGCTTGTTGGAGCTTGAATGAGGATGATTAGCAATGTCTCTTGAGTGCCAGCCAACGTCATCATTGAATCTTTCAGGTCCTTCTGGAAGTTCAACAGAAACTCAGGATTTAGATCTTTGTATAACAGTTTGCCTGAAATTTTGGGCAGATTGTTGAATATTTATCTACATGCACAATTGGGAGCTGATGAATCAATGGGAGCCATGGCATCTCATCACTCCTTTTCATGATGAAGTTGATGGTCTGACACTTTCTGAGTGACACTCAGAAGGTTACGACTGCACTGATTGTCATGCTACCTTTCAAAGTGTTGTTGTGGAGTTTCTTCTGCAATCTCAGTGATTATGTCATGGGACCATGGAACTGGCAGATCCTGTGGGAGTATGTCACTATCTAACTTACTGAATTGTTGATTTTTTGCAGGCCTTCCAACATTGTAACGGTTTTTACTGCTTATTTACCTGGCTGGCAGCCTATACAGTGTTTGAGTTCATACACATATTGTTAGTTGGAGTGGTTTTAACATATCATGCCTGCCATTAATGGCTTCAGAACAGCTGATTTAGAAGAGCTTAATTCTAAGTATCTGGCACTAGAGAAAAACTCCCAGTTGGGTCTGGTGAGATCAGCCTCCTCAAGTGCTAAGGTTCAGAGGCATTTCCAGACTATTGTGTGATCTTTTTTGTCTGGCTCATGAAGATCGTTCAGTAGAAGTGCCTATACAAGCAGAACCAAAGCCAAACTTTCAGAATTGGCCATGGAGGTGTGCTATCTGCAAGCTACAGACCCTGTGTGACAATTCAAGCTGAGGGCTACAGACTTGGTGTTATTTAGATGCCTTCAAGAACCTGAAATATTTGGCCTCAACCCAAGCTACAAGAGGAAAGGAAGCTGCACACCACTAATCAGCCATACACGTCATGGCTACTGTAGCCATGCATCAAACATCAACACCTGACACTGACAAAGCTGAAGAGTTGAAGGCTGCAGCCAATGCTGCCTTTCAAGGTCAGCTCAAAAACGCTCTGCTTCTTCCTGAGTAACTTAACAAAGAAATGTTTGATTTGTGATAAAATTTGAGAGCCACTTTCAGTAATCAAGGTCTTGTGTGTATTGATTGAGAGAGTCTCTTATCAAATCTACTCATGTAGATTATAGGCTTCATAGTTTTTGTTATTTTCTGCTTCAGCTATTAGGGTATAGGCTGAGTGTTGATGCATTTGTACCAGCTTAGAAGCTAATAAAATTTTGGTAGTTGTTTATGCAGCCCACAGATTTGCTGCAGCAATAGAACTCTACAGCCAAGCTATAAACCTCAATACTGACAATGCAGTCTATTGGGCTAATCGGGCATTTGCACATACGAAAATGGAAGAATATGGGAGTGCAGTTGAGGATGCCACAAAGGCAATTACAATCTCCCCCACCTATGTCAAGGTAGCTCACATGGAAAATGTTCCCTCATGGAACTTGTTGTGGTCATCTTTGTATTGTGGCAGAATGGCTGCCAAGGTGGTCAGAGAGGAGATGGTGTTTGAACTAGACATTGTTACCAGTGTATCGTTTGCATATAACTAAGTTATAATGGCATACAACTTGCACAGGGATACTATAGACGAGGGGCTGCATACTTAGCAATGGGCAAGTTCAAGGATGCTCTGAAAGACTTCCGGCAGGTACTAGTGCTATTATATTGTGTCCATTATACCTAGTTTGGGTCCATTACACTTCTGGAAAGAACAAAATATTATCTTCAAATGCAGCACTGGATTCAAAAGGCTTTTGGGATAACTGGACCTGGTACTCACCATATCCACAGGTCTTGCCTGCCATAAACCTTGAAGCAACTTGCTTCTCATGTGTATGATTGATTTGACTGGCAGGTCCAGAGGATTGTGCCTAAGGACCCAGATGCAGTGAAGAAACTTAGAGAGTGTGAGAAGGCAGTTACAAAAATCAGGTTTGAAGAAGCAATTGCTATGGAGGAGCATGACCGACACTCAGTTGCTGAGTCACTGGACTTCCATTCTATAGGTAAATTTTGTTGGCTGTAATTTTCTGGGAATACATTGAGAGGTATCAGTTATTTGTGGCTTCTCCAGTCAAAGATGATCAATGTTCAGATGGTTCTTAATTTCATTTCTTTATGGTTTAAGAATAAACAAGAGATAGTTCTGTTTTGTCTCAAAGTTTTGGAAGTGTCAGACTCAGTCATTTGGTTAGAGCTTTTGATGGATAATCTGTTCATTTCTTTTTGTCATTTTGCTTATAGACAAATTATTGGAATCCCTATGGGTACTAATTGTGCAGTCTTTTTAGCAAATTTCTCTCTCTTTTTCTATGGGTTTGACTTTTTGAAGCATTTTTGGCAGCCAGCACCAAGTGTGCTGTGCTTCTGAGATTAGCCCTACTTCATGGGCTTGGGGATGATCTTTTTGTCTCAGGCTTTCTGAACTTTGAGAGTTTTATGTACTGGGACAAAGACTGTTTTGGTGGTGGCATATACCCTAAAATGCCTTTTGAGTGTAATTATACTTCTAATATGTCCTATTGTAACTTCTTGGATTTGGCCATTAACTGAAGTTGTAGAAGTTTTTGATAAACAACCCAAGTATGTAGGACATGATCCGTATGTGACACATTCCTTCCAATGTCTCTATTACTGCTGCTAAGTTTGATGTTATCAACAGTCAGTTCCACAGATTCTTGAGGCTTTGTAGTTCTGAATTTTTCTTCATTTCTCAAGTGGTCAGTGTCAATTTCCTTCTGAAGAATGAAGGCTACCATCTAAAGACTCTCTTAAAGAGGACCAGAGGCTTGATCAATAAAGATAGATTTCTTTTTGGAATTTTAGCACTCACAGTTTTGTAAATGATTTTGTGTAGAGTCTTGTAATTGGGCATTCTCTTAAAGCCCACTTGGTCTTCCTCTGTCTTCTTCCTTGTGTCACTAAATTGTAATCTTTCATCCTGATGTACCTCCCTCTTTGTTTTCCTGTCTTTTGGGTACTTGCTAGAACCATGGCTGAGTCTTCCCTCTGCTTCTGGACTTGTGACAGAAACTCAGTATCCAGCCTAGGGATTACATTCACCTATACCCACTGTAGAAAGCAGATGAAGTCAGTGGGTAAGTTGTGATAGAAAAGTCATGAAAATAGATGGTAATTTTAATTTTTACTGTCTTCTGTCCATATTGCTAGTTAATGGTTCATCACAAAGTAGTTCTGCCCTGCAGTGTATTTCTTTGTTTCCTGTTCTTATCTGAAGTTCTTCTTTGACTTCTAGGAAAAGCCTTTCACCTGGTTTTGGTTACCTTTAATTATGAGTATGGAATTTCATCAATACTCATGGGAGTTATTATTTCCTTTTGTGCTTCTTCATCACTGAAATGCCTCTGTCCAAGTACTTGGTCAATCTCAGGCATCTCAATCTTGAAATCAGCAACACTTATTTCTGATTATGTGCTTGTGATTGCAATCTTTTTGTTGTCTTTAGCATATGTTAACAGCATCTCCTGGAATACTGCTCTAATTCTTTCATTTGACATGCTCCTTGTTAACATTTGTTTGGGTTTTCTCAGTTCTTGGGTTGGGTTTGGTCTTTTATGTTGCTGGCATGTGAAACTTTGATGTGAAACTTTGATAACCTTATTATCCTGTTGTCTGTTCATTTTGACTTGAACAGTTACTTGTGGAGACATTAACAAATGTTGGTTGTCTGGACAGAGGTTGAAAATTCATACCAAGGGGCCAGACTAGAGGGTGATAACATCACATTTGAGTTCGTGAAGAAAATGATGGACGACTTCAAAAACCAGCGCAGTGTACACAAAAGGTAGACCTTCCACAGCTTTGATTGGACATCCATACAGCATATTTTCTGTATTAGTGTTCAAATCTTCAGGTGTTTTTCTAAGTATAATGCATCTAGTCTTTAGGCTGGCAGAGGAATCTAAGCCAGAAAGGTTTTCATGTCAGGTATGCATTTCAAATACTCCTGCAAACTCGGGAGCTGCTATTGGCATCACCCACACTTGTTGACATAACAATTCCAGACAATTGCCACTTCACTGTATGTGGGGATATCCATGGCCAGGTATATCCTGTAGGCTCATGTTGGCAATGTTCTCTGGCAGTGCTGTTTTTGTTAAAATGTAGCAAATTATGTGGTAACATGGCTTGATTTGATGATGCAGTACTTTGACTTGCTAAATATTTTCGAGCTGAATGGTCTTCCATCCAATGATAATCCCTATCTGTTCAATGGCGACTTTGTTGACCGTGGCTCTTTCTCTGTTGAAGTCATCATGACTCTTTTTGCCTTCAAGTGCCTCTACCCTACTGGTAAGGTCCAACAAACTTTTCATTTCATTTGTTAGTCCTATATTGATGTCAGCATCCATGCATGGGATCAAGCTTTTACTCTTTAGGCTGAATGTTTTATTGACCATAGATTTTGGCTGAATCCCTTTTAGGGAGCATGGTTGAGTTGTCCCTTTATTGTCTGTAATGGGACTGTTGGTTAATGCGTGACACTGACCTTCACCTACTATCTGGAGCTGATGAAATCAGTTGGGATGTTTTGGTAGCTGGTCAATACTGTGCATGTTGCTATTGAAGGTCTCTGATTGCTTGTGTGACTTACACTGTTGTACAAACTGTCACTCTGTTTTTCTGTTTGTTCTTGAAGATTGCGTCCCTCTCTTTCCTTTTTGCTGAGATTTTGTCAGATCTGAAATCTCTCTAGTCTCTCAGGTCATCTCTCAATTGCCTTCAGTTACTTAAATGATATTCTGGAGAGGCACTTATGAGGATGTTTCAGTAGCCTCTATTACAACATATGATGCACATGCTGAAAAGCCTTGTGAACTATAACTTACTAGTCATGTTAACTGCACAATGTAGCTTGTCCTTCATTATTTGTTATCTGAATGGTGGAAGCAGGAGTAGCTTTTCCTTCTGGGACCATAGTATGCAACTGGTTTACAGGTTCCTTACCATAAGTTCTTTTCAGATGCAAGGTATAGAAAAATTTAATGTGGGCTGAGTTTGCACTAAGTGGACATTTATGACTCAAAGAAAGGCAGAGTGGTTAAAGTGGAGTACGTTGTAGGATACCAGTTTGACTATGGGCCCTCAAGCTCCACTGCCCTGGTGAAGGAACATGTTTTGAACTCTTCATCAGACTAGGTGATTATCTCGGAAATGATATGGCACAATGGAGTGAGACTGATGTTGGTCAAAGCATGTCAAGTTTCTGATGTCACCTTTGTGTTGCACAGGACTCTACCTTTCCAGGGGGAATCATGAGAGCAAAAGCATGAATAAGATTTATGGGTTTGATGGTGAAGTCAAAGCAAAATTCAATGAGACTATGGCAGACCTTTTTGCAGAGGTCTTTTGTTGCCTGCCTCTTGCCAATGTTTTGAATGAGAAAATATTTGTAGTCCATGGAGGTTTGTTCAGCAGTGATGATGTCAAGCTTTCAGATATCCGGGCAATTGACCGCTTCCAAGAGCCCCCAGATGAAGGTATGGTTTGTCGTATTTGGGTCTCCATTGGGGTATTTTCCACTTCCCTATCAATGAATTTTAATCAATGCATTGAACACATTTCTCTTTTTAAACCATGCTTATTCACCTCTGATACTTGAGCCTCATATGAGAATTTAGGTGCAATTCAGTTCTTCAAAATGTCTTGCAAAGTTCTCCAGTAATCTACAGTGAGAGTGGATTTGCAGCAGCTTGGCATCCCAGATGCCACATGTGTGATCTGAAAGATCTTCAGTTGGATGTACATGGATGTAGTGTCAGTCTGAGTCTGCAGTTCTGTTTACACCACATTGTAATCAACAGTGGCATACACTGGTCTTCAAGGTTTAGAGGAAATTCTGTACAGAACAGTCATGGTCCTTAGGGACTGGACTTGTTCTCAATTGAATTGCTTTCTGAATTCACAGTGGTCCTTTATCTTTTTGAGAGAGCTTTGCATTGACATTATGAGAATGTTGTGGTGGTTATCAGGTTTAATGTGTGAGCTGTTATGGAGCGATCCACATTCAGGCATGGGCCGTGCCCCAAGCAAGCGTGGTGTAGGGGTTGCATTTGGGTCAGATGTTACCCATCGCTTCCTGCAAGAGAATAATCTAGGTGGAGCCTTTGCTTGAGACTCTTTTCTCTTCAGTTACATGTTTTTGTTTTTGGTGATGTCATAAAATATTTTCAGTGTTGCAGCCAAATGCTTCACTAATTGCATATACTGGTTTCCCTTGTCCAGAGTGAGCTTGAAACAAACCCTGAGTCTGAGCCTTTATTTTGAGCATGTAGAAGTGTCACAGATGATGGATTTAGCTTATTGGGATTTGGGTGTAACAGAACTAGTGGTGCGGTCTCATGAGGTTAAGGATGAAGGTTATGAAGAAGACCATGATGGCAAGCTCATTACAGTTTTCTCTGCCCCAAACTACTGTGACCAGGTATGGCTATGTACTTTGCATGCCTGCTGTTATGTACATTGAAAGATTCTGCATTTTTCTCTTCTCTTCAATTGGGAACACTTCTTTAAACTTCATGCTCGCTTGTACAGATGGGGAACAAAGGAGCCTTCATACGCTTTAAAGCTCCTGGGCTCAGGCCTGAGTTCACAAAATTCAATGCAGTGGTAAGCTTGCTGCACTCTGTTTCTGGATATAAATTGAGCCTTTTGTAGAGAGATCAATTTACTTTTCTGCTGTGAGTGTAATTGCAATGGGTTAAAGCATTCCTCTACTGTGGCACCAAGAAAATTTTAGTTTGATGATAGCATGTTAGCAGTGCTGTTTGTGTTTTCTAACTAGTTTTCTGCATGTGCTTCACATGTGACAATGATGCCACTTGCCTCGTATGGGTACATTGAGCATGGGGCAGTATTACACATGAGATTGGAGTCTTATTTTCCTTGCTTGCTTGGTGGTTGCAGTGGCATCCAAATGTGAGACCAATGCAGTATGCAAACAACTTTTTTAGCATGCTGGCATAGGAACTTGTGAGATTTCTCCTCTTCCTGTTGGTACTAGTGTCAATTTCAATGCTGGGGAAGCACACAACTGTGGGCTTTGATAGTCTCTCTTGTCTGCTTGGATGCCATGTAATGCATCTGCATTTCTATTTTTGTGGTCTTTGATTGAGAATATTGCAGTTTGTTTTAGCAGTTGTGTGATGTTGGCCAGAGTTCATTTTGCTTATTTCATAATCTTATTAGATACATAGGCTTGCAGGTAATTGTGTGCACCAGCTGAAATTTCCAACAGCAGGCGTTGTGAGCAGCTGAGAAATGATATTTTTGGATTTTGAGAATGTAGATTGCAGTAGATCAATCTTTCAAGCCAGACTTAATTGAAACAAGCTTAATCTGTACCAACATGCCACAAAGAAATCCACCTCATAGAGAAGTTGGTTGCACTGTTGGGAAGCTGAACAGTTCAGCCAAAGTAGGCTCTGGATGTCTGAAGAATCAACATAGCTGGAAGCACATTTTATGGGGAGCCTACAGTGGATTGGTTTTGTACTCCATGACACTAAATGACTGGAACTGAAACCACACAGTGGCAAGTGATCGACTGGATGAAGGATGAAGGATTGAGCTGAGAATGAGATGAATCCATGTGATGTTGTTTCATGGGTGTAGGATAATTGGATATTGTTTTATGTACACATTCAGCAATTGCAATCACAAAATTCACTGGATTGACATGATTCCTCACAGTAAGAAATTGTATAGAAGTGAAAAAATGATTCCAGATCTTTAGACATATCAGGGACTTGGCAACAAATGACCATCCACCTGATTTGCAAAGATTTAAAACCATTATTTTTGTCCTTTTATGGTCCATTTTGTGGCATAGAGGACAGAGATTGTATATTACCTGAATGGTGATCCAGTGCTTTCATTGTTAGTTTTATGGCATAAAGGATGCTGTACACAAAACAGATATGATTTCAACTTCTGCATGCAATGATGATGGATGTGGCTTGGCAAACAAATAAGTTCCAAAAGAGTAAGTTCTGAAGTCTTTATAGAACCAAGTACGACAGGCAAAAGCAAAATGCCTAAGCTCATGGAAACCTGTTGTTATACCAGCCATTCTCTCTTCTGAAACTGACAACAGGTTCATTAAAACACAGCATGAAAGAGGCTGATTCAGTTTCATGTTCAGTTCAAGTTCTTGCTTTGATGTCCTTGACAATTCCTAATCAAGGGATTAACAGCCAGACCTGGTAGCATAAATTTCGTCAAAACTGCCATATGTAGCTCTACTCAAATGGTGCAAAATCACAACCTAGTGGTGAAAGAAAACACTGCCATCTGATCCCAACTGGCTGGGAGTTACATAAAACACCAATACAACCCATGTGGAACCATGAACTACCCAGCCTTCCTTGACCAATTAATTAAGCCTATCCATTTTATGTTTGGAAGCCACCCACCAGCACCACCATCTGCAGCCTAATCTGTAATTGTCTTGGTACAGACAGAAGCTACTGTCAAATGGCAAACATAGTTCGGGTGATCACTATTAAATGCACTGGCCACAACAGCCATGGCAGCTGCTGTCTCTCCCCCATTAGCCGAGGCACCCTTCCACAACACCCATGGGACCCTTTTTATGGGAGGTCAAATGCAGGGTGATGAAATGAAGGGTAGGAAAACAGCAGTGGTTTTCACTGCCATGGATGGGTCTGAGGGGTGGAAAAACAAATCAATTCAAAAGAAAAAAGGTCCCATGGGTGTTGTGGAAGGGTGCCCTGGCTATCGGTGCAGGACAGCAGCTATGATGGCTATTGTGGCGAGTGCATTTAATAGAGCTCACCCAAACTATGTTCTCCCAATCAGACCATTCAAACTGCAACTCAGGTTCTCATCCCGCTGCAGATTCAGGTTTGCAAGGCCAGTTATCAAAGCCGAGAACCCTTTTCTGGACATGAAAGAATAGGATGACATTTGGGTCATCCTCCTTCATAGGAAGAAGGTGATGAAGACACCCTTGGTGAATAGAGGCATCTTACTGTTAGACCTATATGTTGATGTGACAAAAGAAAAATTTCTCTACAATCTTCTCTTCATGATTTTCCATTTTTATCATCCTCTTCTCTCCTCACCTCCTCACTTGTCCTATCTGTTTTCTTTTGCTTTGGTTGCTACACATCTATGTCAATGAGGAGGTCATGTTTCATTGAACACATGTTCATCACTTAAGTGGCTTTGCAATTTGTATGGAGGCTGGACTCATGTCAATTTAACCTTACAAGAACCAAATCTGTGTAGAGTTTTGCCAATGTCAAGGCATGATGGAGTGATACAATCATCAGGCAAGTATCATTGGGGCACAGTACCCTCTATTGAGGTCATGTTCTAGAGAACAGATCTTAAATTGCAAACTAGAATTGCTGTTGATTAGTTGAAATTGGTCAGAGATGAAGCTTCTCAGACCATCATGTCAATTTTTTGCACACACCTTGCAATGAGTTAATTTTGGGATAGGGTTCAATATTCTTGGGCTGGCAGGTGTCAAGTGTGAACCCAGAGAGATGTCCAGATTGTTTTGAGCTCTTTTTAGTGGAGGATTTTGCTTTAGCACAACTAGTGATGCTTGGGCCAGTTGCACTTGCTTAAAAAATTGGGCATTTTCCATTGCTAGCTAAGGCCATTGTACCAGTGGCAATTCTTAAAGGTCTTTCTCTCCACAAGAAACATTTCCTCTTCCAATTCATTTTCCTCTTTCTGAAGTACCTCTGCTTTCTTTTAAAGCATCAGTGTAGTGGATGGGGGCCTTCTTCATCACAATTCACAAAACCCATGGATTACACACCAGCTCCTCCTTGACCACAAATTCACCTACTTCACACACATAGTATACAGCATATTGCTTTGCCTTTGTCAAAGATGCAAAAAAAAGCAGCACCCTCTATGTTACTAATCACAACAGTCATTGTGAAAGCTGATTGTACTTTGAGATCACTTCATTCTCTTGATTTGGGGATTGGCTGTCCCACAAACCTGCATCAGCAGTGAGCTTACTCTGCAGCTTTGCATGAGTGCTTTCATTAACAGCACTGACAAGTCTCACAGTTTAATATTGTTTCTAAGCTTTGAATATCATTCTCTAGCAGCCTGCATCTCCAAGGCTTTCCAGGCACTAATTTATGAAGGTGCCAAGGCTCCAGCCAAAGAGGGAGCCTGGAGGAATTTGAGTTTCCACAAGCTCACTCATTACACTCAGCTCCATGGTAGAAACATATTATTGGCAATGACCTTGCTCAGGCCAGCATTAGTTGCCAACAGTGGGGCATGAAATTGTAGCCCCAAACAAAGTGAAGAGAGTTTTAGCCTAGTTTCTGGATCACAGAATCAACTATGTCCTGAGTGCTACTGGTGCCACCAAGGTCTTTTGTGCGGAAAGTGCCCTCCGCTAACACACTCAGCACTGCTTGCTCCAGTCGATCTGCAAATGATGGAAACTGAAGGTGTCGCAACATCATAGCTGAAGACAACAGCAATGCAGTGGGGTTTGCAGTACGTCCTTGTACAAGTTTCTCATTTCCAACATTCCCTGCTGAAGCCCCCTGCTCAAAGACTGCATGCTGAGCACCCACATTCCCTGCACATACACAAATTAGCTGCTCAAATCAAAGTGGGATCTCTTTTGACATCACCTGGTGAAAGAACACAATAACATAGTCCATGTAACATAACTTGTGAGCTCTGTGTCCATTGTGCACCTGCCTGCTTACTGCATACTCTCTGCTTGGCAGATTGAGCACATAACCTATTCCAATAAAAAATCTCTGCTGAGCATCAAAGTATCATCCCATGCTTCCAAAAGACCCCTCTCTGTGCTAGAAAGTTTGGAATTAGGACAGGAAAAGCCCTCTATACCTCCTGGCATGACACCAGTACCACCAGCAATACCAGCTGCTGTGTTGGCCACTAAAGTCCCATAGAGATTAGGTGTCACCTGCAATTGCCAACCAATACCCTAGTTATCAATCATTGACAGGATGGGTGATGGGTGCAGCACCACGCAGATGAGAAACATGAGAGCACTTACAGTAAGTGAGAAATTGAGGGCATGAGAGAAAGTCATGACCATTACCATCACATCAAATTGCTGTGGCTTTGACACCAGCTGCATACAACAATTGTCGACAATGACTTCATTGTACTTTATAACTGGGTACTTCTTAGCCACCTCCCGACAAGACTCCAGGAAAAGGCCATCAGCCAGTTTCATGATGTTGGCCTTGTGCACAGCAGTCACTGTCTTGCGGTTATTTAGATAGGCATATTCAAATGCATACTTTGCAATGCGTTCTGAGCAAAACTTGGTAATCACCTACCCCAAATTCCCCCAGTGTCAGAGACTTGCTGATCTTGTTACACATAACCATTGATCACACAACAAATCATAGGACCCTGGTGCTGTACCACTTGCAGAAGTGGTCAAGATTTGCAGTGGTCTGAAGAAGATTTTAGCTCAAGGCAGGGTACTGACAAGACTGCCATCGTCACACTCACGTAACATGGATGCTAAAACCTTCATCTGAAAGTGTGCCTCCAACAAGGAAGGAAGCTTGCCCAATGCAATTTCTTGGTGAAGTTAGGGTTTCATGTTACAAACATGGGAAGTGGACAACTCTCTGCAATCTGCAGCTGCAATCAAATGAATGTTGAGAAAACTTAGGGCTTCTTGTGAATCAATGCATGGGCTAGAGAAGACAGCTCGAATTAATTTTGAGCTGAAATTCTTCACCACTTCTGATTAGGAGAGTAAAAGAGCAGTTTGTAAGAAATGGAGTGTGGAGTAGTACCTTAAGGCTCTCCACAACGCCTGGCACCACTTCATGCTCGAGGCCAGAGTACTCGCCCTCCGTATTCTCACGGATCACCACAATGTTAACGTTATCATGCCGTGATTTCAACCCAGGCAAGTTGAAACAATGGACCAACGAGGCATACAAATCCAACTCCTTCCGCAATTGCACGTTGAGCGAGCTGACACCGCCACCCACAGGCGTCGCCAATCCTCCCTTGAGACACACCTTATTGTGCCTGATGGAATCCATCACCTCTACAGGCACCTTGTCCATCTTCCCGGAAACCTCATACTCCTCGAAATACACAGGCGCGTGCATTGCCTTCATCACCTGCACCACTGCTCCTGTCACCAACGGCCCAATCCCATCTCCGGGTATCAAAGTCACAGCTCGAGGATTCCCATCTCCAGGTCGCGGCATGTAAGTAATCCCTCTGTACTGTTGCCATTGCCTCACTAACTGAGTTAAAAGCATCCGCCTCCCTCCCTCGCAAGCCATCTCCTTGGGCCCCCCAATTGACACAAACCTTCCAATCCCAAGGAATCACTAACACAAGTAACCCATTGCAACTCTTCTATTAATTATGCAACCCAAAGAATCGACAGCAGCTGCGAGATCGAGCACTAAACGCACTGCCATACGTTGTACATTAAATGATACCATGATATAAACCACGTTTGTATAGGTATGTATTAGGGTTCTCTTTTTCATTCAATTTTTTGATGTAGCCAAACTGGTGATCAGCCACAAGAAGATTTAGCCAAATTTTATCTCTTTTATAAGTTTTCCATAGACTATACTAGTGGGTGCCCGTGACCTTCGGACACTGTGAGGCGCAAACGCAACGTGCCAGCCCCTTCCCTTCAGCCCCTTCCCTTCTTGAGCTACAGAGAGAAAGGAGAGAAACGATTGAGCTCGAGAGAAAGGAGAGAAACGACCGAGCTCGGGTACCCGGGCCAGTGTCAGCGACAACCCTAGAAACACACGAGCCCTGTTCCGGTCCACCCGTGGCAAAGAGCTTGATTTATGGCCCGGGACCCGGGTCTTCGTGGGGAGACCGGGCTTCGTGGGGAGACCGGGCTTCGTCACCAACCCGGTTTAATACTTACTCCCGCGATTCCACACACCTGGGCGCTGCTCGACCCGGGCCAAGTTTTTTTTTATCGTTCGAGTCTTTGAAGCCTGGGCGTTGGGACTTG
>Ga0209208_10002315_pt1 | contig 27278 bp, 13 predicted proteins | sample S1TSphfallax_3_FD_187694 | JGI IMG/M metagenome (GOLD analysis project Ga0209208, IMG submission 187694) | Host-associated microbial communities from peat moss isolated from Minnesota, USA - S1T2_Fd - Sphagnum fallax MG (SPAdes) (version 2) | ecosystem: Host-associated > Plants > Peat moss >...
ATAAAACAACATTGATGGGAAAAATTTAAGAAAATAAAAACCTATTAGCCACATTCCAAACCCACTCATACCCAAAAATATGTGAAATTCTAAAACTTTAAAAATTCAAAAAAAATTCCAAATTTTTAAAAATTGAAAAATATTTTGCCACATATAAATGGGGTATAATTTACATGATGTTTTAAGAAAAGTTATAGTTTATTATATAGCAAAGCATAAAAAATTTTAAAATTGATTTTTGGTTACAATTTGAAATTGTTATCATTTTTAAAAATCAATCACAAAATTTAGAAGGAACCAATTTATTTTCAAATATTCATATTTATTCAAAAAAAAAAACATGTCATCTACCTATTTTTTATTTTTTCCAAAATAAAATTAATATGCCATGGGGTACATTCATAGTAAAAGGAGCCAAGGAAGTTGTAGACAATGTTTAAAACTACACTTACATTACTTTGAAAAATCACCATTAATTGTATATAATGAATTATTTATAAATAATTTGTAATTATGTTTTGGTGTTCATGAAATTGCATTCCTATGAATTTGGGGTCATTTCACTACGTTATTAAAATCTTTTATCATACACAAAGCACTTTTTAACAAGGTTTTTTTTAAGGACTCTACAATTTGAATGTGTTATTTTTACTCAGATTTTCATCAAATGTTTTCAAATTTATTATGGGCTCTAATATACTTCATAAGAAGAGCAACATGTGTTTATATTTTTAAATGCACATTTATTGAATCCTTTTAATGGATCTTTGTTGACTTTGATTCTTAACATCTTTAATGGTAAAAAAAAGTTCAAAATTTGTCATCATGGTGAAAAAAAAATTTATAAATTCGACTATAATCTAGGTCCTCCTACAAAATATATATATTTTATTAATTTGAATCATATTTGGTCTCAATATTAATATATAGTTTTGATATTTAATAAACCAATACATATAAGACACATGTAAAATGTAATCCTTAGTAAGGACTTTGACCTTGGTCGCCATGGTTCCTTTTACTGTGTTTTCACCCCATCTGGCATTTTGTTGTTGTGCCATGTGTCACAATCCCGGACCATTAGTACTAATCATAATGGATGATGGAAATCAATATTTCAGAAAAATATAGTTATGTCCAAAAATGTTCATAATGTCACCTGTCAAATTTTAATAGATGGATGGCAATAAATGATGTCAACATGACATCATGGGTGTAGTTATAATGGAGTTGAATAATAATTGAAATTGAGTTGTTTTGATTGAGTTGCAATTGAATTACAACAAGATGCACCGTATATATGGTGAATTGCAACTTGTCCGTTAGCACTCACAATGTATAAATACAATGAATTGCAAGTGTCCTTTACAACTCAATAATTGAGTTGTAAGGATAGTTACAAAACACCCTTTTTTTCATAGTGATTATTGTGGTGGATTGTACAAATTATTCAAGTTCTTAATTTTTGGTAAGGTGAGATTGATTGCACAACTTGGAAAGTATTATTGATTTTTTTAATACTTTAGTTGAAGAAGGAAGTTGTAAATTTGGGAAAAGTATTATAACTTTGGCTCCACAACCTAATGAAAGTTTTCGATCCTTGATCTACATTATAGTAAAATAAATTGGTAAATTTTTTTTTTCTATTAGTATTATTACCACATTAACTAATTGCTACATGCTTTTGCAAAACCCCAAAGTTAAAGTTAATTTCTTCTACAAATTAAATGTTGTCATAACCTTGGATACATCATTATAATAGAAAAAAGGATGTAGTGTTCAAAATGGCCTTAATTTAAGGTTTAAGCATTGGTTTCAAGGGTTTTAGCATGGGCTTAAATAAAACCTTTAAGCAAAAAAAACATTCATGTCCAGTTTTCTAAAACAAAAAATCCCCATTGGTTAGTTGACACAATTTGATCATGAGTTATTTTCATGTGCTAATAGTTCTTGCTGCACCCCAACTTTAACTTTACATTACAACACCAAATCTAAATTGATAAATGTTACAACAACAACTATTATGTTGTTGATCGAAATGACCACCAAGTTCAATGATCCATTGCTACAACTAACTACTACACTATTGGTTTACTTGATGAGATTTAACTTACAAGTAAGATTGTATATAGTAGGTTAAAGGACAATAACAAAAATACATTGAAACTTAATGCAAGCCATCTAACACTTATAGATTCTTCCAAGGTGTCATTTTGGTAAAAATGACAATTCTTTCAATTTGGTAAAAACCTCCAATTTTGAGTTTTTCAAATTTAACAAATCAAAAAACCTCTATTCCAGAGCAAGTTCTTGTAAAGTTTGAATAGTCAAACCTTCAATTCCAAGTTCTTGAAAATCTTTAAAGAATTGGTACCAAGAACTAATAGTTCATGCAAAGTTATTGAATCAAGATAACCTAATTTCAAGTAAAAAACAAAAGAGAAATGTCGTATATATATAGCAAATAAGTATTTCCATTAAAAATGACACTATATATTGAACTTTATTGAAGGTGAACTTTGATGGTTAAGTTATAAGTTTTGAGTAGAAAACTTTTAAAAATATAAAGGTTGATTATAGAAACAACTCTCAAAACATTTTTCTTAAAAGTTCTATAAATCTTCCAAATTTTGCAACAAACTGAAATGGATGACATTCCATGAATAGGAGGACCTATTAACAACATAATAATAATGCAAGAAAAGTAATGCTTACAATTGACAAATCATTTTTAAATGTGTTTCTTACCTTGATACCAGTCAAAATGTTGCAAGTGACCCATTTTGTTCAACTTCATAGGTTCAACCTTTTTTTAATCATATTCCAAATCTTCACTCACACAAAAAAATAAAATTGAATTCACATTTCAATGTCATTACATTGACAATGATGAACTACTTTTTGCAATAACAACAACTAAAGGCAACGATGTTACAATAGAAGGAAATGGTGATAATCATCATTGCATTACATTTGTTAAGGAACTTTACCACCTTTTAAATTCACAAAACCACCAAAAACCTTCCCTAACTCCCTCCATGTAGTTGATCTAAACCTTCAAGAACTAAATGACACCAGATAGTTACATGAATACCCATAGCAAGAAACACAAGCTTCAATTGCCACAAATTGAATTTTTAAAAAATTAATCACAACATAGTACCTTATGAAATAGTTAGATGTCAACCATTCTTTCCTCTTTTCAAGTCATTACAATGAAACCTTAGCTAAAAGCTCATGGCCTCCTTGGGTTACGTCACTCAACCACGCTTCTCCTTCTTTTTTTGACTACTTTCGCAATGATTATGACAAACAAGGGACAACATATGCACACACAAAATTGATTCCACCATGTTCACATATTATTCAAGTTAGAAATGCCCAATGAACAATCATAAAAAGATACCAATAACCAAACACAAGATTTAAAAACATAAATAAAAGAAAATGCAACTAAAATCCACATGAAAAGGCTGAGCAACAAATTAAAAAAAGTTGAATATTGCACTTCAAAGCCTTGGATCACAAACTCCCAAAAGAAAATCCCCCCACCCTCAGCCAAAACAGAAAAGGAGAAAAAAAAATTATTTCAAGGATATTTATTTCACGCACTATGCAACTACAAATCTTGTACAAAACAAGGTCCTCCACAACAAGTTCCATGATCTTTTTGACATTATATCTCAACACATTGAATGTGTGCTCTACAACAACGACACATGGCCCACCACCGAAGCCTAAAACCCTAATTGTTAAATGAGCTATACATTCACTCATTCATTCATTATTATGAATTTCTCTTTGACCAAACCATGAAAATTTAATCTATAAATGAGATATTTATTCATTCATCCATCATCACATATTAGGTTAGGTTTGTTTTCTATTTCTCTCTTCTAAACACCATCATTTCATCACAAGTTGCACCAAAACTTCCTTTTCTATCTATCTTCTCTCTCCTTACAAGGCACAAGGAGTAACATTTACATTAAAACAACCACCTTGATGATCATAAGCATTGTAATGGTGGGTGAACAAGTTAGTGTTATTTTCTTGTTGGATGGAACTTTCCAATTTTCATTGTAGGCAAAGTTTTTTTTTAAAAGGTAATTTCAATTAAGGAGCTTAATTGTTGTGGATTTTGTGTTTTACATCTTTTGTATGTGAGAGTGCAGAAAGGAGCTACTCATAATGGGATGTGGGTGGGGTTTACATAGAATGAACAATGATGGACATGGTTTCCTTAATTTTAACCCAAGGGTACATTGGTTTTTTGCATGTACGTATTTCTAGTTTAGAAGATGGGTTTACAACTAAAAGGACCTAATCATGGAAAGAAGCAAACACTAGAAGAAATCTTGTGCATTCCAACCATATGGTTATGACTATAAATGCAACTAATGTCCAAATCAACTATTTTTACAACTATAGTTAGGTTGGTCATATGTGTCATTTTAGTTGTAAATATGTGTAGTCACATATGCAACTATAGTGTTGATATAATTGAATGAAGTCGCAAATGCAACTATAACTTGTGACTATTACATGTTTGGATGGAAAAATAAAATGAAAGTCCACATTTTTCATCCAATATTGTGAATGGATCTTTGGATGGATGAAAGCTTAATTGTTTTTGCAACTAGTCATAGTTGTTTTGGTAACTAGGGCCAATAATTTTTAATTTACAATATTTTGATGATTAAAACATATGTGACATCTTTTGAATTATACAATTTGTTTGATAATCAACTTATGTCTAATTGTTTATTAGTTTTTATGTACTATTAATTGACATGGATAGTACAATTTTTTATATATTTATTGAATATGTTTGAGTTATGATCTATTTATAAATATTATATATGATGATTATTTAATTACATATTATACATGTAAATTAAAATTTATTGGTAAAATCACAACATATTATAATCATAATCAAATATGATATATTTTTAATCAAATAGATGTTTAAAATGTCTAAGAAAAATATCATTTATTTGATCATAATATTTTTACCATACTTTTAAATAAAATTTATATATTATATTTGTAAAAACATACACATAAAATCCCATCAAATTTAATAATTATCTAACATTACTAAATGTGATTTGATTAAAATTTTAAATATAGAATAATATTAAACATCATAAATATTATAACTAATATTATTTTAAATATTATTTTTTGAAATGTGATAGATATATTATCCCTTTATAAAAATAATATGTAAATTAATTAAATTATGTTATATTATAATCACATTATGTAATTTTTTTTTAATGAAATGAAATATTCATATGTGGGAGATTAATTATTTATTCATTTATATTAAATATTAATCATAAAATATTTTTCATTTATAAATCATGTGCTTGAAAAAAATTCCAATCAATCATCATCAAAATGTAATTCAATTTAATAAAATTCATAAAATATTTTTTCAAATTAATCTACATTTTTGGAAGAAAATATATTTAGTCATGTATGTCATATACTTGCATGTACAAACTCCATGTACAAACTTAAAATGCATGTAATATCTATGTTTAATTGACCATTTCCATGGTGGAGTATTAATTCAATAGAACATATTTCAACTACCATCCTTCCATGCAACATCATATGCACATCAATGTTTAAATGGGAGGATGGTAGTTGATTTTTTTTGTTGATGTGAACCCTTACAGATGGCACAATAAAATTGTTCTAATGATTCTCTTTGATTTTTTTTCACTAGAAGAAATTTGGAAATAAATGACTATAATTTTAGTTGCAAAAGAAAAAAAATTAGTCATAATGGACACATGTGACTACAAACCCTATAATCACCTTCGACAAGTGGCGAAAGACAACAAGTCGCAAAAAACTCCACATGGCATGTATAGTCACACCAATAATCACATATCACTTGTAGTTACATATACAACTACATAAATATTAGGCAACATTTTTAAAATAATCAAATTTAAATGATTTAATATATTTTCAAATAAATATTTATAGTTATATAATTAATGAAATATAATATTTTATATTATTGGTAATTTCATAAATTTCAACATATGAATTGTTGACATGTGTCACTATTTAGGCAACGCTATAACCCTAATTTTAGGTAGCTAGGTAGGCCACCTAGTCTAGGTACCTAGGTAGACACCTAGGTTAAGTAGCTTAACTATGTAGGGTACATATGGTCAACATACCATTGTTGACCACAACTATTTCACTTGTGAAGTTTGATCTTTAGACCCCAAGGACATATATCAACTCCTTTGCCATTAAACCACCCCACTAGATGTGAAAGTATAGTGGATTGCATTCTATTTAGCCCATACTTGATTTTAAACATTGCATAAACACCAATTTCAATATTTCATATTTTATTGATATTTTTCCAAATGGAAAAAATTTAAGTTGATTCTTTATTTTAAATTCAAAAGATGGACCACCTTAAATGAGGCTTCGAAATAATTTTAGTATTTTTATTTGCTACAAGGTTTCTAAATAAATAAAAATTTTAACATTCTTTGACATTCTTTGAAGAAGAAAATATAAACAAATATTCAAGTGTCCTCCTTGTTGTTTCTTGATTTTGGTTTTGTTTTTGAAGAAATATGTGCTTTTGAGAACAAATTATGAAAACAAAATGGGGGCACTTTTTATCCTCCCTATACATAATTTAAACATCTCAACGAGATTGCATGCATATTTGGGCTGTACCATTTTCTAACATGTTTGCACACCACCATATTTTTCATATTTGGTCAAATTCATTCTTAATGTTGCATCTTAGTACATTTTGTAATTGCTTTGTGATCTTTATTTAGTAAAGTCTATTCTTTCATGGTAAAGGAACCATAATATTTGTTGCCAAAATGCCTTCAACATCTTAGTAAATTCATAGTTGCTTAAAGAGTTGTTGCTCTTATGTTTTTGCAAATTGTTAAGAGGCCTTCAACTTATATAGGAAAAAGACAAGGACTCTAACTGCCCATTTTTCTTCTCCCATGAAATAACATATTGTACTAGTGAAAGCAACTCAAAATGAATGGATATTTGCATTTTTCTAAATCTAATAAAGTCAACATTTCAAGGGCTTTTGACATTAATTTGGGAAACATTTGTTTCTTACAACTTGTGAGCATGGTAGGTGGTATGTGACATTACACACCCAATGCCTTTGGACACACCTTTGGTGCTTATTAATCTTCAAAAGAAAAGTGCTCAATTTTTTAAGTTTACAAAGTGCCTTTAATAGCATCCTAATTGGATTAATTTTTCAATGTTGGGTGAATATTTGATTTTTTTTACAACCTTTGGTTTTGACTTTTTTAAAGATTTGGAATAAAAAAACATGTTCTAGTTATTTGAAAATTTCCAAAAGAAAAACCACAAATTTAATGTCATAGGTTATTTGATCAATTCTTAGATTTTTTGAGAATTACAGTTATATATTAAAATTGGTAATTTGGTTTTTTGAGAGGAATATGGTTATACATCTATGAGATTCTTTAATATTAGTTCCAAAGTCCCGATACTTGCCCACCCTTGGTCTATTTGCTCTTCTTATTTAAAAAATTCTCAAAACCAAATCCAAATTGTGAAACCTAAAAATTGGTTGTTGAGCCTTCATTGCCATGTTTTGTGGATTGTGTCAATACATGTGGCAATTGAAATAGTTAAGAAAAGTCAATTGTTGTTGGTTGGGCAATTATTTTCAATGGAGATCGGATGAATGACAAATTTTAAAGGGTTGTTCATAGAAAATTTTGTGTCACAAATAGTTTGGGACTTGGATTGTAGGAGGATCTTCGGATTTCTTATAGAACTAATTGAAGTTTGGAATTTTTATTTTCAATCTTGTGTAATTTTTGGGTTTTGTAACACTCATTTTTCACTCTTCCGATTTCCACATGTTTAATGAAAGTATCTAATTAGCATTATGTGGTTCAATTGTATTCACATCTTGTTAGATTGTGTATATGTAATGATTGAAACCATTTTATGGACTTACAATTAATGCAAAAAAAACTACATGTGTCAAAAATCCAAAGCAATAACAACAAACAATGAATGATTTAGGATCGATTGTTGAATTTCATGTGAGACTACAAACCCCATGTTGTTGTGTTAGGGGCTACAAATGTCCAATTTCGATACCTATACAAGGATATTGTTGAAATGTATGACTTTGCCTAAACCTAAAGCATGTCGTACAAAACATATAAGTAGTGTCCACACATGTTTGTTACTACTCAAGGCTTGTTTCATGGGACATCACATTAACTATTTTTTTTGTTTGATTAATCTAAAATTTAAATCACATTTGTGATGAGGTCTATGTCGTCATTTTTGCAGGATGTGATGTTCAAACTTGTGGAACATGCATCCTTGTGATTTGGCAAAAATGTTGGATGCAATAAAGGTGGTATATGGGGGTGGATTGATCCCATTTCTTTATAAGTTTTCACATATCAAGTGTGTATGGTTTGTCTATCTTCTAAATTAGTCAAACAAAGTTTAGGATGCTTGATGATTGTCCAAAAGGCTTTTATTATTTGTAAAAGCTATAACAAATCTTTTGTTTTACAACTAAAGTCTTCAAATCACTTGATTTTAATGGGCAATTGCTCTAGGCCAATTTTTCCAAATAGCCATAGCTATGGTCATTACTTTGTGTGGACCCACCAAGGAAATTCTCTCAATGCTTGCATCCCATGCAAAGTAGTTTAACCTTGAAGGAAGTTCATGAATCAATTGAATGTGTAATGGTGGTAATCACCAACTAGGTAAGCATTGACATCGATCTTGCAACCTCAAATGATTGGCCCATCTCCAATTCATTGCAAGCTTTGGGTGTAAAAAACAAGCCTGACAAATCAATGTGTTATCCAAAACACTAAGTAGAATTGAAAACCCATAAGGAGATTTTTATAGGCTTACAATTCACGGGAATCAAGGTCTTTAATAATTCATAACATGTTTCATTTGTGTTCATACTTGAATGACTAGTTTGAAACATATTAAATGTGAAAAACTAAACAATGTTACGCTTGATGTTGCTCATGTTTGTGTGACTACACCCATCTACACATATTTTTTGTAATGTAGATATGGATTACCAATGTATTCTTTGAATTCAAAAATACCTTGTGAACCATACAAATTCTATAAAAAAAGAGTGTAAATGCACTTTAATTGCATAACAATTCCATTATTATAAGTCATTTCACAATAATTAAATGCATAATATATTTTTTAACAATTTTAAAATTTCTATAATTACAAAAAAATAATCTAACAAATTGGCATGGAAAGGCACATTTGAAACCATGCAAAATCTATGAAAAATTTATTAAAAAATAATTTTCAAACACTCAAAATGTTGTAATGATAAAACTTGGTAATGGAAGTGTTTTCATTTTTAAGCAAACATAATCCTATTCAAACTTGATTAGCTCTTTTCAAATAGACATTGGGTAACAAAAAGGGCAACAAACAACAATGGGGAGGGTTATTTTATCCCTTGAGTCTCGTTTTTGAAACCATAGATTAAGAGAAAAAATTATGAAAGTTAATGATTTAAATGTAGAGTAAAGCCCATGGCCTTTGGGCTTTACCAAGTATAAAGCATGAGGTGCATATTTATTTATTTCTTTCTTAATTGATATCCGACAAAGATGGGTACCTTTCATGTATCACATGAGAAAATATATATATTCACGAGGTATTATGGGGAGGGAAAAAAAAAACATTTCAAAAAATGAAATGTTTGCAGGAATGGGCATTACATATTTCAAAAAACTTGCCCTTTATAAAGGAAAAATTCCATGCAATGAAACACCTTTTCGTTACATTATGAAAATCTACTCGGTGTTTTACTTCATGGGAGAATATGATTTTTCTATAAGTTAAATAGTTATGTAGTCTTAAACAATGTAATATTATTAGTACTATTTCTTTCTACCTTTAAATACATATTCCTTATGCCTTGCAAGGGCATGGGTTTTATGTTTGTGTTTTGAATGGTAATCTAAGTTTTCAAGATTAGCCTTTTTTGAGTGTTCAAATACATGAGGTTCAAAAACACCAGAATGGAACATATAAGAACCAATTTCTGATTTTGTAAGCCAATTAAATAAACTACATATGCATATTCTGATGCAAGTTATGCATACTTTATTGTGTCCCCACTAAGTATTCACAAGGTTTTGTAACTTTTGAAACTTGTTAAGGAACTTGCAAAACTCGTAGTTGAAATCAAAAATTCAATGTATCACATTAAATGTTATTAGAAATTGTAAGGCCATGGCCTAAATCCCAAGTAGATTGGATTTGTATCCTTTTTTTTCCCATTCCACATTCATTTGTTTTCCACTTCATCATATAATACTTGAAATCTTATTGTTGTGTTCATAGAATAACTTTTGAAAGGAGTATCCATGGCCATGATTGAATGACACTATTAGTTTGCTTTCAACATTTAATAACAGGTTCACTTAATGTTATTATGAATTATTGTTCATTCAGTTTTTTAAATGTCATATTTCCTAAATTTTTAATGGTTGTTGGTATGAACTTTGAATGAGTGCTTGTTAGCACATAATGTCAACAATTTTTAATTTAAGTTATGATATATTAGTTAAATCAATAGATATTGTTAAATAAATTTGTAAAGACACAACTATTTAGGTTTTGTTTATAAGACCTATTTCAATTTAATTCATTTATTCATTCTCTTTTAAAAGAATCCTCTTGTTGTATGTCTAGTTTTCTTTCATGATATCAGAACTTTGATAAAGGTTTGAATTTTAAAATCATGCCAATGATATTTTTATTCAAACATAAAAAATCATATTTTTTGTTACTTCCTAGGAAATGAAGTTATTGGTAAGTTTTTCCAACGACAAAAAAACATCATGACTTCTTCCATTCAAACTTATCAAATAGATAAATCATCTTGCACAAATTATGCCACATGGAGTATCAAGATTGAAATTTTCTTCATTTCAATGGAACAATGGGGAGTTGTTGATGGAAGCCAATGTTAGTTCATTTGATCCTATTAAGTTAGCATATTGGATATCAAAAGATTCCCAAGCACTCGTTAATATCTTTTTCATTGTGGAGGAAAAAATTACTTTGGTTGAAATCTTTTAAAACATCCAAAAAACTTTAGGATACCATTTAAAATTTAGTTATGAACAATCTAATTTTGCATCATGTTTATTTTCAAAAACATTTAACTCATTTCACACCAATAGAATCAAAGTTAGTGAATGAAAATTTTGAAGAATGGCAAAAACACTCTTGAAGAAACTTCTACAATGTATAATTAATTTTGATTAAACAATAGCAAGTTTCATTGCTTCTTTCATGTCTTCCTTCTTCATGACATGGTTTTGTTTCAATTCAAGGAAGCATACCAAATATAAATCAACAATGAGTAATGGCAAGCATCAAATAATAAGGATTAACATTAAAATTTGAATTTGGAAATGAAAAATCAACAACATTATTTACAAAAGGTAAGTATTTTCACAAAAATAAATTCAATAAAAAATCATTGCATTCACAATCAACATACCAAAAATTATCTTCTAAACAATCAAAACTACTAAACTACTCACAAAAAAAATCTCATTATTGTGGTAAACCATCACACATTGCTCTAAATTGTAAAGAAAGAACAAAACATCAATATGTTGGAATATATAAACCACATTCTTTTACACTTGCACATTAATCTTCATGAACTAATGCAACTTTAAATACTGAAGAAACATAAGAATTATTTTTACTTCACATTTGAAATTTTTATGATACAACCACACAAGCTCTTGGGTTGCATCCATTTCCATATGTTTAAACACAAGGAAAATGCAACAAAGAATGTTGATAATGTTTTCCATGTTCCAAATTAAGCAAAATGTATATTATTTATTAGTCAAATAATAAATAAAAGGTTTAAAAAATGGTGATGAAATGTACAAATTTTTAGAATTCAACAAATTTTGTGATGAACATGACATTCAACATCAATTTTCCACTCCATATATGGTCCCCCAACAAAATGGGATTGTTGAACAAAAAATGCACTTTGATGGAATTTGATCGTAGAATGTTTTAATTAGCCAAGTTGCCCAATTCTTTTTGGGGGGTGAATGCATAGTTGAGTGGCTCAAAAATGGTATAAATTATAGTCCTTATGAATCTAAATAAGATTCATTAAAATGATTCAAATGGACACAGTTGTTGCTTTAAAAAATGTTATTATTCTAATCTTTGAATAATATATGTTTAATCACCTACAAACCTTCCCAAATCTATGTGAAAATTTATATTTAATGTAATTAATATTATCTTTTAACTTGGAGGTCCTAAAAGAAAAACCCACAAAGCCCGTATGAATAATGGCCCATCTAAAGCTTTCAAAAAAATGTTTTTGGGACAAAAAATTTGAAAAAAAACAAAACTTACAACTCATATAGACTTATGAAAATATAGTCAAATTTGAACCATTCAAAAGTCCTTAATTATTAAATGCTTAAGGTTTTCAAAAAAAAAAATCATGATATAAATTTATTATTATGTATTTCATCATATATTAAATCCCAATAACAAATTTGGAATGAGAATTAATATAATGTTTTCCATTTTGTGATGTTTTAGCCAGATGACCAATCCCTATTTATTGACTTCAAAAGTCCACTATTACTAGCAAATGAGTTTTTTTTATCAATAAATAACCACAAAATTCTCTTCATAATGAAATTTGTTACATTAGATCCAAGTCCTTATTCGTAGATTATATATTAATCACCATATGCATTTGAATAAAAGGTACCCTAGAAAAAAAAAAACTAAAATGTCACAAAAGTGAGCCGCTCATTTGTGCATCTACCCTAAGGTGAGGAATGTTTAGTTTCAAAAAAAATCATTTACACCTTCTTTGAATGGAATGACACCCTATGAAGCTTGGATAGGCTTTAAACCCAATTTTAAATTTTATGTTTGCTTGCTTCGATGGTCATTTTTTGAACATTGGATATATTTGATATTCCTTTTACACAAATATTTATGTTAAATGTGTTCACATGTTTTTTATTGTCATTGGGTTAAATGTTGATGATCTTGTTATTATTTCAAATGACTTAACATATTAAAAAAGATGTACAAGAGTTTGTTATGATAGGTAATCACAAGATTAAATATTGTTTGGGTGTTTCAAATCAAATGTGATCGAGTTTGAAAAATCTTTTTTCTTTCTCAAGAGAAATATATTTATAATATTTGGCATAAGTTCCACATGGAGACTTGTAAACTTGCATTGCTACTCCTCTTCAAGTAAGCACTTACTATACCATGGACATGATGCCCACAACCCACTAAGAACAAGCGATAATGCTTTCAATTCTTTATGTTAACAGCATTGGTAGTTTAATGTATATTACTACTCATACTAGGCTTAACATTGCTTTTCCAATTATTCATTTGACTCAATTTATGTCCAATATCAATTTTGAAAAAAATGCCTTTTGTGTATCTTCAAGCAACACAACATGTGGGCATTCAATATTTTGCATTATCCATCCCGTCTTAGCCTTTGCTTCTTCAAAGCTAAACAAATACAGATTGGGTATTCATTGGTCTAAATCTAATTATGTATTCCATATTGGTGGTGGTGTCATTTCATGGCAAAGTTGTAAACAACTTATTGTGGCTCTTTCTTCTATTAGTTCTAAATATATTACTATTAATGTTTGTGCCCAAGAAGCTTTATGGTTGTGACAAGTACTTAAGGATGTAGGATTTCCTCAAGATGGTCCAACATGTCTTCATTGTGATAATCAATTTTGCATAAAATTCACTCAAAAGGTTCATTTTCATGATCACTCCAAGCACATTAAATTAGATCCCACTTCTTGCAAGACAAAGTTGATTTCAAAGAATTGGAATTTCATTTCACATTAATTGAAACCATGTGGGTTGATATTTTTACAAAATCTTTGCCCAAGCCCAAACATGTATTTTGTTTTGAAACTTCGGGGCTTGCTTCAACACTTTTACAATTGAAGGGGGCATGATCAAATTTTAAAAGGTGCATTTTCTTATAAGTAGGGCGTTGATTCTAAACTAGCAAATTATGTATAGGGTTAAACATGCAGTGACTGAGGTGTTACATGTTGTAAAGACCAGGTGGGCTTTGAAAAGGAAGAAAGGTTTTCAACAAAACTGAATGTTTCTTCATGAAAACATTTGAACTCTTTGGAACTTTTTGGAAGATGAAATGTTTGCTTTGATTTGTTGAGGAACTATTACACCGTATTCCAAGGTCTTCACTTGATTTGTGGGGGAACAATTATAACAAGGTTTCCATTAAAACTAAAAACAATCGGGTATGTTTGAATGCCTTAGGATTTTATACTCTCTGATACTACCTTCAAATGGTGTGAAATTGAGTTTGGACTTATAAATATTTCACATGATACAATGATCTCAAAATCTCTTTATGTGGTGGCTCAAAAAAGTGGAGAGTTGGACAATGGATTTAAGTGAAGGCTAGGAAAGATATTGTTGAAGAAAATTGGAATTATCTAAAAAGGAAAATTGAAATGGTTGTAAAGATATGAGTTAAGGTTTGATGGGTTTAACTCCCTTTAAAGGTTTGGAATTATGCCTTCTTGTGTCAATAACCCGACATGAGAGGATGTCCACCATTGATCAAAATCAAGATCAATGTGTATGATAGATTAAACAATAGATGTGAAGTCAGGTGAAAATGACCCACCTTTTTTTCATTTCAAAAAAATGTGTATGCATATGTACATATATACACATGTACATACCCTAAAAACCCTAAACCCTAGATACACATGTTATATATGTGTATATGTTTGATAATTGTCCCCCATTCCATTGTAGTACATGACTTTTGAAGTACATGACATGTATATACCATAAAATCCTAAACCTTATGTCCCACAGTTTGTTCCCATTGAGTTCCCAAAGGGGTCCCCAAGTTCCCAAGTTCTTTCAAGACGTTCCCCATAGCACCTCTGATTTATGTCATGCTAGTGTGTCCTCAAGCTAGTTACCACACACAACCTTTTGTTTAGGGGTTTGAAAGCCACCCCACATATATATATATGACCTTCATGTTGGTGGATGAAAAGTTTCATAATCATTCTCTTGCTACCAATGTTGATACCCATGTTATACCAAGTCATATAATATGTCTATACACCGGACTACCACATGAAGAAGAAGAAGAATTGCCATTAAAAATGGTACCTAAATAGGACACCAAGAGAAGTTCCACATGACACCCACAAAGTTGGAAGAGGGGTGGTTTCAAGATTCCACATTGGTTTGGATGTTTGGATTGGGACATAGTGTGGTTAGAGGTTGTTCAATTTTTGTTGCCCAAGAAGAATTTTAGGTGATGATTTTAGGCAATTTATATATATAAGTCTTGTTTTTGTCCAAGTCCAAATTTAGTCTCAAATGCGTGAGTCTTGAGGACAATTTTGTTCACATTCTTCTAAAAAGAACTCTTCTTCTTGTAGTGGACATTATACCATGTGCTATTTTAAGTGTCTTTCAAGCTTTCTTTGCAACAACACACCTGAAAAACCTTCAAGCATGTTTTCTTCAATCAAGTCTTTTTACACCATGTGGACAAGATGCCCATCAATGATTTTTTTGCCAACAATTAGGAAAAGTTTAACCATGTATAACCAAACTTGTGTTTTTCTTATAAAATATTAAAAGATATTATTGCTTTTGCATCGAAGATTGAGTTGCATTTAACTCGTTGCTCATGTTTAGACGACACAATTGATTGATTGCATTTAGGCCAAAAAAAGTAGATTTTAAAAAAAATTCTTCAAATTTTAAGATGGAAATTTTGAGTGAGTTTTGGGATGAAAATTCCCAAGTTGAAAGAAAAGCTGGATGAAAACTGAATTTAAAAATAAAATTATATATATATTTATGGATATATATGGGACCACTACCAACTGTAGGGTCACATGCATATCCAAACTCAATTGCATTTTTAACCTTGCCTTGTAGGCAAGGATATTGTGTTTATAATTATCTTGAAGGATTTTGGTTTTCTTTTAGAGTATTTTTGTGAAGATTATATTTTTGCATGTCGAAATATTTGAATTTCTGTAATTCTTCTTCTTTTGCCTTAAGATATTTTTTAATGTAAATGGCAAGGCCACAGTGTGACACACCCCTTGTTTTTTTTGTTTTTTTTTAAATTTAATTTAATTTAATTAGTTATTAGTTTTTTTTTATTATTACTATTTATTTGCATTCCAAGCATTTAACTCATTGCACCTCTCTTTTTACATGCTAGGCAAAAAAGTCTAGGCACCTACAACTCAGTCAATCATCACAGCCCCATCCATCCATCCATCAATTCTCTTTTTTTTGGGGTCCCATTGGATGTAAGGCACCGCCACATCCAACAAATCCACCTATTCCCATCCAAAACTATCATCCAATTCTCTTGGTTTAGTCCCCTCCAGGCTCATTCCCTTCCCCCATACAAGTCTCATCCATCCATCACTTCTCTATTTCTTTTTGTTATATGGTCCCACCGGCTGTAATCCACCGCCACATCCAACAACGCCGCCTGTTCTCATCCAAAACTATCATCCAATTCTCTTGGTTTAGTCCTCTCCTTCCCTTCCCCCCCAAGCAAGTCTCATCCATTTCTGAGCGCAACACGATTTGTGTGCTGCCTGGCTCAGAGCGCTTGTGCGCTTGCTTGCTTTGCTTATCTTCAATCTCTTGTCAGATTTTTTGGGTTTTTGTCGTCTTCGTTGGTGTGCAGAAATTCTGGTGTGCAGAAGTTCTGGGACAACCAAAAAACCGGTCAACTTTGCTCAAGTTGATGTGCACGCGTCATACTTCAACATCCCCCCCAAAAAAAACAAAACAAAGAAAATTCACAGAAGGGGAAGAAATGAGAAGAGAACTTGAGGAGGAGGAGAAGGAAAGCATCTTGGGCAAGAAATTTTGATTCCAGAAAAAAGGCATGATTCATAACGAAAGATCCAAGTTGCCTATCTTGCAAGTTGCTGCCTTGCAAGATAGGCAGCAGCAGCTTATGCTATATAATACGGGGTGTTTTCCAAATCTCTTTCAAAGCTATCTAGCGAGCAAAAGTCTGAAGTTACTTACTTGGGTGTGGGCGGAGGAGATCACCTGATCGTTTGCACAGCAAAGCTGCCTTCTTCTGTTTCTTCTTCTTCCAGTTGATCTTCTTCTTCCTCTTCCTCCTCCTGCAAAATATTTGTTGCTAGGCATACTTGAGTGGGATCCCTGAGAATTTTCAGATACATTATCTCTCAGCTCAATATAGCTTTACAAAATCGGCAGATTTCCTTTCCTTTCATTCTTTACAAGTTGGGTTTGTCTGCATTCTACAAACCCCAGCTGCCAGCTCCATGACGACTGATGCAAGGACTAGTAGTGCTAGTGCTAGTGCTGTTGCTACACTTCCCTTGAAATCGCTGAACCACATCTCACGCAATTGCAAAGACCTTGAGGCATCTATCGAGTTTTACCAACACTTGCTGGGATTTGTTCCTGTGAAGAGACCCGGATCGCTCAATTTCGCTGGTGCTTGGTAAGAAGACACAAAAACACAATGTTATTGTATCTTTCCTTTCCATGTTCGATCCATATAATATCTATCCATCGCCGCCTGGCCATGCAACAACCAAACCTCTTGGAAAACAAAAACAATTTTTAAAAAAATACCATTGTTTTCTACAATGCTGCAAGTGTAATTCAGTCCTGGATTTGGAGAAAAAAAAAGTTCCAGATTCTTTTTTCTTTTTTTTTGGGTTACTGTGTAATGGATGTGATGAAATGCAAATTATGCATTTTAATCTTGTGATGGCTTGCTTCCTGATTGCTGTTGCTGCTGCTACTGCAGGCTATTCAATTACGGAATCGGCATCCATTTGCTGCAAGCAGAAGAAGAAACTTGCAATGAAGTTGTTGATGCATCAGCCGCTGCTGCTCATTCTGCACTAGATCAGCTCATTCCAAAACCAGGAGCTGACATAAACCCAAGGGACAATCACATCTCATTCCAGGTATTAAAAAAGAACTACTACTTCTGAGAGCTTTGTGTAGATAAAAACTTTAATTTTTTTTTCATTTTTCTCTGAAGTTTTTTTTTCAGTGTGATGAGCAAATGAAAATGGCAATTGAAAAACTGAACTTTGGGATGCGCCCAACAATTGGGCGGATCAAAATGGCAATTGAAAAACTGAACTTTGGGATGCGCCCAACAATTGGGCGGATCAAAATGGCAATTGAAAAACTGAACTTTGGGATGCGCCCAACAATTGCGCAGATCAAAATGGCAATTGAAAAACTGAACTTTGGAATGCACCCAACAACTAGTTAATACAAACCAAGGATATAATTAATTAACACATTAATTAGTTTATCTACAATATGATGATATTTCTCAACTTTTTGCTTTGTTTTCTTATTGCAAGAGATGTCATGGTGGGCATTTGTGTAGTGTGATGATATGTTGTTGGTGGAGCAAAACTCCAAGAGAATGGTGTGAAATCCGTAAGATGCGTTGTTGTGGACAATGACATCAAGGTTGATCAGCTCTTCTTCCATGACCCAGATGGACATATGATTGAAGTTTGTGATTGTGAGAATTTGCCTGTAGAACCTATCATCATCCCAACTCCTGGCCTAATCAAAACTGTAATGATGAAAAAACAACAGGTGTGGTGGTAGCTCCATCACTATTGTCCCTCATCTCAACCAACATCCATTTCTCGCAAAAGCTTGACAATTATAAAAGTAGTTTTGCACGTTGGTGGGTTTCCCTCAAGTAGTTGTGGATCTCATTTGAATTCAGGAAGTCGGCCAACAACAAATGCCAACAACAAATGCCAATCGAGGTTAAGTCAAAGGGGGGAATAGGGGGTACGTCTAGAATAGTGTTGGTTCATGTTTGTCAACCTTCCTAGAACATCACACTTTTGGGCTAAAATAGTGTTTTTTTTAATCTATAAATTTACCCAAAAAATAAAGAAAAAAGAAAAGAAAAGAGGAGATGTTCCTTGGTGAAGTTGAGGTTTAGGGTTTTTACTTAAAAGGATGAATTCATTAAACAAAGTGTTGGCTTTTTAATCTACAATGACTTATTGAATATACAAAACATCACATGACCTCACTTTATATATAGATACCCGATAATTAGATTCTAACACATTGAAATAAGGTTTGCAAACAAATCACATATGCATCAAAGTAATAGATCAATTGCCAAAACCATTCAATCCTTTACACAACTATATGTCCATTGAGTAATGTATAGATTGCCCCAAGAATCTCAATGATGTTTGGTCTTAATTAGATGGCTTAACAATTGTAAACCATAGCAAATCCTAAGTAGTTGGCAAAGCTACTAATGCACATGCCAAGTGAGATACAAGACATTTAAGCATAACTTTATTATTGTCACCGTAATTCCAAATCAAACAACTTATAATCTAATTCCTCCTGCATATATGCAAAGGGTTGAACATACTTCTCATATCAAAACAACATTTTTTTGCACATATAATTTTGTTTATAGTTTTCTAATGGTCATGAAAATGATTGTAACATATGTGCCACACAAATATTATTCATAGTTAATAAACTTCCTCTTGGGCATATCAATTCTTGTGTTAACTTATTTTCTTTACACCACACATTAGGCCACAACCACAAAGAACATACAACTTTTGAATTGTTACTAATTATTTTGAGTAAATTCACAATAAAATGTATATAAAAAGTTATCATAAGGTGACAAATTTTCATAGTTGGAATAGAAATTTTATATGGCTTGCTAAAGAAAAAAATTAAAAATTAGTGGTGAAAATGTGCAATTTAAAGGTGCTTCACATCTTAATCTATCATTATGTTATAAAATTGGTGTTTTTATTATAACTAAATTTTCAATTGAAATATATTTTCAAGTCATAAGATGTTGTCAAATAACAATAATCATAACAATGGACTAAGAAAGACTAATTCTCATAAGAAATTTTCAATGAAATTTTGCACACATAAATGAATAACCACTTCTTTGTCAAATCTTTCAATAAATGTTTTCAAGTAATGGAATTCAAATTATATCATATTTAAATGGTGGAAAATACATTATGTTATGATAATGTTGATAATTATGATCTTTTTAGATTAAATGTTTTTTTATTGAATATGCAAATGAACTGAGTGTTATCCTTACCATTCTAAAAAAGTAAAATGGATTTTTAAAATTGATGAAAATAATATATTGCTACAAAATAAAACATTTTAAACAATAAAACTATTGATGTACACTTACACAAGGACATCATAACGAATCAATTACATATATTCATGGTTTTTTTTCTAATGTTCAAATTTATTTAATGCAATTTTTAGAAGAATTTAAAATCAACAAAATTTTATGCCCTTTTACTTTTGATGGTTCTACTTTTAACTTTTCCGTAAAAAGTTAAAATTCACACAAAAATTTACTTTCAACTAAAGTGATGTCTTGACACAAGTCCCTTTAAAAGCTTTAAAATGTGATTGAAAAAAAAACCCCAAAATCACATGTAACCTCACAACACATCAACATGTGCACTACCAATGATGATCAATTTGTGAAAATTAAGATCCATTTGAATGAAAATATTGATTTTAGCTCCACCAAATTTGTTGAAGTGGGAGTGTTGGCACATAATGTTATAACAACTTTTAGTTTAAATTATAATTCAATAGTGGTCAATAAACATTGTTAATTAAGTTTGTACATATATGATTATTTAGGTTTTCAATATAAGACCTTCTTTAATGTAATTCATTTATTCATTCACGCTTAAAATAATCTTCTTGTTATATGTTTTGTTTTCTTATGGTGTTGGTTTGTTATCCAACTTTTGAACATAGCAACTTGGTCCTTTTATCGGATTTATTTATTTATTTATTTATTTTAATACATAACAAGTTCCTACTAAAATTGAATATTTATTAAAATGTTCATTGTAGTTTGGTTTTCATATTGACTCTACAACTAAATATTTGGTCTTGAGACTACATGAAAATGGTTCAAAATTCGTAGTAGTTTAAATCTGTACCAAGATGGTATAGGTATAATGCTAATATTGCCTCAATTTGATTATGTGTGTGGTTTGGGAAATAATATTTAAAAAAATCTTGGATGTGAGAAATATTGTCACATGCCTAACACTACTACACAATGAATCCAAATCCATTAACCTAAATCAATACATGGTTGTAAAAATGAACCAAATTTACCATGCCTTAATTTCATTTCATTTCATTTTCAATGAAACTTCAATTATGCATTCATTTGTAGTCAAAATAATTTACTAATGTCATTTTTGGTACTATTAAGATGATAATTTCAATGTTATATAAATTTATAATAGTCATTATTTAATATATTTAATTCATAATATATAAAATTATTTATCATAACCTTTGATTACATCAATTCATTATAATCTAACAAATTTAAACAAACTTAAGACTTATTTAATATATATTAGACAATTTTGAATTTAATTGCCATATATTATTTTAGGCTTTCATTTATTACAACGTAAAGACATTTTAAAAAAGAAAAAGAAAAAAATGTAATATTAATCATATGTGTTAATATTATATATATATATATATATATATATATATAACATAATTTAATACAATATATAAATTAATTTATATTCAATCAACATATTCCATTATTTTGAAACCAAATGAACTACAATAAAATACAAAATAAATAAATAAGGGAAATATCATTTATTTATTTATTTTATTACTCATTAATATTAATTAATTGGAATATTATTAATAATTTTTTAAGTATTTTGTATTCTCAGTCAGCACATTATTTATAATTACATAATTGAAGTACTATTTAAATATAAAAACCATTTAACATAAATAAATTATTTCTTATTAAAAAATAATTAAATTAAATTATTCCGTTTAAATATGTAATTAAAATAAAATTTTATAATCTACTTTACTTTTTTGGATTATATTAAGTAATTTGTTCTTAAAAAGAAGTAATGAATTATAATAAATAATTTATTAGTTTATTAGTTTATATTATTAATTAACATACTATTGAGAATAATATAATTTAAATAGTTTCTTACTATTGAAACTTAAACTAAAATATTTTTACATAAACGTATTTCAATGTACTTATTATATCAATTAATGATATAATTTAGTGTTAGTTCATGTACAAATATGATCAGTTTAAAATCCAAAATATATATTATTGAAATAAAATTATATTTCAATTCTGAAAAAAGTCATATTTTATTTTCTGCCTTTATTTTTTTAAATGTTAGAGGATTTTTACAACAGAAAAAAAATCAAAATCCAATATTTTTCAACCTAGAAATATATAATATATCATGTGTTTATAAGATATAAAATACATATAAAGTTTTAAACTAAATATTTTATTATGGGCTTCACTTGATAAAAATGGGAAATAGAATATTCATCCGTGGAAACATAACATTTTTTGATCCCATATTTGTATCATATAAGATCACATATATATAATATATGAAAATATTTATTTTTTATACAATATATTAATAAAATATTTATGAATATAATATTAAAGCTATTTATAAATTTAAATGAATTTGTTTTTCAAATTTTTATGTTTTATAATTCTATAATCAAACTCATGTTATAATATAAAATTTCACATGTATGTATTTAATATACCATATTTAAATGTATTATAATGCTTAAATACACTAAACATTAAATGCTTTGAAAATTGAGTTATTATATGTTGATACATCATATGTTATGAAATATTTGTATTAGATTTCGTAATTAAAATGTATTATGTAATAACAAACAAAGTAATTCTTAAAACTTTCTTTCATTTGGACAAAATATGAAAAAGAAAATGTCTTCAAAACATCATCGTTGAAATGTATTGAGATGGAAAATTACATGCAATTTTTTTCAATTCAAGTACTGTTTTAATAAGTTCAATAATGTTTTGTGTAGTTTTGGAAAACCTTTCAGAATGAAATTTAAAACATTTTGTTTGGACATAATATGAAAAAGATATTACTAATTAAAGTTGGTTTTTGGTAAAAGATTAATTGCATCTCAGTTTTAAACTAAAGTACAACTAAAAGGTTTAACCCATATGTTTTGTCTTTGAATCTTATTTCACAAACTATATAAACAACATGTCTTGCTTTGACTTGCCACACTAAAATGCATATGTCAATTTGGGATGAATGAAAAATTGTTTGACTTTAAATGGAAATTGCAAAGTAATTGAAATATGTTTTTGGCTATGCATTCTATCTACATTTTTCCTTTCCTACCTATTTGCCTACCTATACAAGCAAGTAGGTGTTAGTTTTCTAGTTAGGCATGTAGGTAGGTTTAAATCTTCTTGAAATTTTAAATTAAAAGAAAAGGCAAAAATAATCAAATAATCCAAAAAAACCAAAATAAATAATTAGAATGAAATAATATATTATATAATCCAGACCAATAATAATATTGAAAATTTTGGATTAAGTCATTAATGCTAAATAATATGAATTAAATATTAACTATTGAATAATCTAGATTAAATAATTAAAATATTCAAATTTTCTTAATTGTTTATATGTTAGTGAATCTACTTGTCCACATAAACTTGTTGTCAATCACTAAACAATTGACAAATTGACTAGGAAATCATTAGGATCAAAATTCACCTAATTCATTATGTACTAGTGCAAACATGAATATGGGTGGAATTGTCCTTAACACAAGGTTTAAACATAATTACAAATTAAGAACATGGTACTCATGACCAAAGTTTTAATTTCGATGAAGTAGATGGATTAACAATCATCCATAAGACCCTATTAAAATTCTTGGTTTTTCAAATAATTCAAGTTCATTAAATAGTTTTTTTTTACTAATGGACATGTCCATTTTTATTAGAAGCCCGAAACATGTATTTTTTGACCAATCAACTTGATTAGAATGATTTATTTGATTAATACATTAAGTCAAGTTGCACAACCTTGGTCAAAATGGCCAATGGGTTTAATCAAATCGAGACATTTAATCAAATAGGACATAAAAAATTAACATCATTAGTCAAAATGATTAATGTTTTCTAGTTCAATGGGACATCTTATGCCTACTACATATTTACCTCCTAATTCTCACCTACAATTTTACAACCTACCTACCTACCTACTTACATATTGAACTACCCATCCACCCCAACTACTTCCTACAACCTACTTATCTTTGTACCTCATGGTTTTGTAATGATATGTCAAAATAAACATTTGAAATAAATTTTTTGACAAAAGCTAAACTCCTTTTGATGGTGTGGGCCATTGGTTAAAGACTTGGTTTATCATTGGGGAGAGGTTCAAATCCTAACATTATAACCTATGTACATGCTTAAGAGACTAAGGTAAATAGGGTAGGTTAAATAAGTTAAATATGATATACAAGGTTAAGTTAAAATAGTCAAATAAGATCAGGTTTAGGGTTTAGACCTACCTACCTATGTACTACATAAATACTATTTTTGATAATAATTTTTTAAATAAATAAATAAAATATGGGAAAAATTTTGACTTGTCAAATGGTCCATTATTTGTTAATCAAAATGACCAATCAAATGGTCTATAGTTATTAGTAAAAAAGACCACCTTAATCACAATGAACATGTTGAAGTCGACTTATCCAAAATGACAAAGTGGTATTTTTTATGCATGTCCAAATTGGGATTTTTAAACTAAATTTGTTAGTAAATAAGGCCAACAATTCTCCTAGTGAAAAGACTTAGCCAAATTTGGCTATAGGTTAAAGAAAAAATTAAAATATATTTGGAACCTCACTATATTTTGGCAACATGTTAGAAGCCATGGTCTAAATCTGAGATTTTTTCTTTGAATTATGATGACTTTGGGCTATTTTTTCCCCAAAAAATCCTTTGTATGAATCACAACCCCCGTTATTTATTGCCAAATTTTGAAACTTTGCCACAAAAAAATGTTGCCCGTGATCTATATATCTTACAATTACAATTTGGATAATAACATCAATCAATCCTAACAATGAATTTTATGAGACATAAAACACTTTAAAAAAATTCTAATGCATTTGGAGGGCAACTTATATCCATGAATGACCTTTTTAGAGAAAAAAGTAGCAATGTTATGACTAATGTTGAGAGGGCAAGGATATTAAGCCTAGTTTCAATAATCAAATCCTTCCTACTTTCAAGGAGTGGGCATAGATCCTTCACCCTCCTATGCCTTGCAATATAGGTATGTTTTGGTTCAATGATGATGTTTGCATCATATTTTACAATGAGGAAAAATGTATGGGTGGGGGGCATTCCTAAAATGTGGGGCCAAACTTGGATATCACCTTGTCATAGGCCCCTTTTTCAAAGAATACCATCAACCTATGGATGGTTTTACTTTAGATTAAATTGATGCAAATAATCTTATGATTTTCATGACAATATTTTGTATGTTTGGGAAGTCTATTTATGACTTCACATGTACACAAAATATTTTAATTTATGTTTGTTATAAAACATAAAGTTAACATGTATTATAATTTTATGTTCAAACTTGAAGATTATAACATTGTTAAGCTCAAAAATAACAAATAATGTTCAAACATGCAACATTGGCTGATAAATTGTTGACATAACATGATCACTACAACTAATTATAATGTTAGGGTATAAATTTTAAGGATATAAAACCATGGAATTGGGTCCAAACATGATAAAAGGAGACACATTGGGATGTAACCATTGCATAATTTTCATTACAATAAGTGGTTATTTAAATTATTTTTTAAAAATTAAATTAACTTATACAACAATATTTTTAAATATATTGTGGAAACATTTGACAAAACTTGAAATGAATATGGAATACCCAAAAGCACTTTTGAAACAATGTAGTCCATGGTTTTCGTTGTTTAATGGAATCTTTTTAAAAATTAAATTGATTTAAATGACATTTCTAGGAGAATTTTTAATTACAACTTTACATTATACTATAATGCAATATCTTTTGGGGTAGTAAAAATTCAAAAAAATTTAAAGTCGATTTGTAAATCACAATTTTAAACATATTTTTACAAAATATGTTTTTATATTAAATGTAATCCTTGTCCTAAATTGGCTCCTATTATTCTTTTTCACTCAATTGTTTTTCAACTACCTTTGAAAAATAAAATCAATTGTTATCATTAAAATCTTTTTTTCTTTTTTTTTCCATCCGCCCACATTACTTTTAATTTTATGATGGTAAAGCTTGTAAAGCTAGGAGAAATATTCGAGCAAAACCAATCTTTAGACTTTCTTTCATAGGAAAAAATATAAAAAAACATCTTTTGAAAAAATACTTCATTGAAATGAAATTCAACAAAAAAACGAAAAAAAAAAAGAAATTGAAAAAATCTTCTTGGTTGACGGTGAACAAACCAATATTTTGGTTACAAAATTTCAAAAATTCATAACTTCCTTAAACAAAATTTAAATTCATTAGAGTTTAAGTAACAATTAAACTTTTATTTAATTAATTTCAAATTTAAGTTTGGTAGGGAATTTCAGTAACTACTTCCAATTAAGAGTTTTCAATAATTTTCTAAATATTTTCGGTAGTTATTTTTAATAGTTCATAACAATTGTTCAAAGGTGAAAGAATTTTTTTAAAAATTTTAAATCTAACTTTTAATTCAAAAAGTTAAGACAAAAAAATGTGAATAAAAATTTAGAGAATTTTTTTTTCTTCCAAATGTTTTTGTGATTTTTGAAAGACCATCTTCAAATGGACTGATCTCATCCATCGTTATTTCATTCATCGACAGGATTCTTCTCTTTAGTGTGAAATCGGATCTCTCGTGTGGCTCTCCGTTCCGATTTTCCACTATGTGAAACAGGATCTTTTGGTCACATTTCTTCTATTGTGTGAAACTGGAACGCTTGTGTGGCTCGTAGTTAGCAAATTTCACCGTGTGAAACATGATACTTTACTGAAATTCTTTACTGTAGTGTGAAATTGAAACTATTGGGTCTTCGCTAGGATTAGGGTTAGGGTTTGCGCTTGGATGGGAAGAATCCGGGCCTTCCTCAACCGTTGCCTCTTTTCTCGTTTTTCTCTCTTGTGAATTTT
>Ga0209208_10002316_pt1 | contig 27278 bp, 21 predicted proteins | sample S1TSphfallax_3_FD_187694 | JGI IMG/M metagenome (GOLD analysis project Ga0209208, IMG submission 187694) | Host-associated microbial communities from peat moss isolated from Minnesota, USA - S1T2_Fd - Sphagnum fallax MG (SPAdes) (version 2) | ecosystem: Host-associated > Plants > Peat moss >...
TGTTTGAGAGCATGGAAACTGGTGATTTATTTATTTATTTTCTTAATTTGTTCCTCAAAATGGAAATATTTCATATTTTTGGGGTTTTTAACCACCTAATTTTATTTTATTTGGAAAATTTTGAAAAATTCAGCAGATTCCATCTCAAGTTCCAAAATGTAGCCAAAAAATATAGAAGGATGCTAAAAATATTTTTCATTCAAAAAACATTATTCTCAAATCTGGCTATATGATCTTATAGATGATTGGCACTTCGGCTAAGAACCAAAAGTCCAAATTCCCAGGCCCAAAAAGAACAAAACCCTGATAGACCTACATCTCCCCAAATAATATTGTACTATAGCTTTTGCCTCCTAGCCTCTCAGGATCTAGTTCATCCATAAGATGCTTGGAGGCTAAGAGGAGGTCCACTCACACCGCCTATTTGTGCCTCTACATATCCAACATAGAGGATGGTTATCATTTGTGGGGTAACTAACAAAAAAAGAAAATGGAAGGATCTGTACAAGTTTTGGGCATGTAGAGGAACCTTATATCAAATCAAATACTCATCATTTTGCTTGTAAGCTTCACTCGCAGGGAGCAGAAAAATATATATATATAATTTTTTTTCCAGCACAACCTGGTGTTCCATTCTAACAAGGCCAAATTATCAGCTCGAGCCCAGTCTTATCATCATCATTACCAAAGCTACCAAAGCGCTGCACACCGGATTGATCTACCAGGATTTACTTCGAAAAAGCTCAAAAAAATTTCTTTTGCTTTGCAAAATCTATTTTCAAAAAGCGTTAGAATGGGGCTGAGATGGCATAAAATGCATTTATGCATAAAGTATAACACATGCCCGGTTCGCTATAACCTTACACAAGATACACAAGACACTCATACCAATAAAATGTTTTCAACCAATGTACTAACTGATGTCTGTCTTCAGCTTTCTCTCTGTAGCAGTCTATTGAATGAGGAGAGGTACTATATCATTCCCACTCATGCAATCAGCTGTTAATGAGCTTGCTATACAACACCACAAAACAACATTTCATCAAATCCATTAACACCCATGCCACAAAAGTTATCCAAAATCTCCCATTCCGTACAAAAATTGCCCATAATCCCCCTTTGAATTATGATCATCTTGCCTCATAAATAGTTTCCTTTCCCTCAATATCACCTCCATCTAATGCTTCCTCCACACATGATCTGTAGGTATTCAATTAAATTCTACACATAATTCTAGCATACAGTGAGATTGTTGGGATGTAGGTAGCAAAATTCCTTGTCGCATAAGTCAAAAAATCTTAGTTATGTTCTAGTTTTCAATGCCCCTTATATTTGTCTTGTATTGCATATTGTATCACACTTGAAAGTTTGAAGACATGTATCAAAATATTGACATAAAAATGTCGGACCTTCTTGGAGGACACCATTGATTAGTTCACACCATGTGTTCACATCTTAAATTTGTTTATTTATTAATGAGATTAACTTGTTCAAACTAAACTGGATGCACATGACCTGTAATGTGACACATTATGTTTGGTAGGAAGAACATTTGGCATCTTCAAATATGTTGAACATTTACAAAAAGGTTTAAACCTTTTACAATGTCACTAAAGTAAATGTGTGAAAAGATGATGAGATGTTTTGTTCAAGCATGGGATTTTGATAGTAATCACTCAAACAACTTTTGAGAGTTACTTGTGGGATGGGCTGTTAGGTTTTAGGTTTGTAACTTCCATATCCAAACATCTATGGCAACATTGACCTTTGTAAAGGTCATGGTCATTTGTGTAACACAATCATTTTGCCATCCTTAATGTGCAAACTATGTGCACCCTCTCACACACATGTTGATACATGACTACACCTATTATTTTCCTAGTAACACCTGGTAATTCATGGTTTATACATAGATCAACATAACAAAGCATTGTGGCACGTTCAAAAATTCTTCCTCACAGACTATGCTACAAGATGAAAATGTTTTGTCAATGATTATGTTTTAAACAATTACCCAATAAAACCCATTGTACCCCCTTGGCTCCTATTGTGCTCATGTTCCCATTCAAAATGTTCTTGGCCTTCCAGATGATGCCCAATATCTTCCTACTAATGGTCTCCCCACACATTCCTTCACCCCTATTAGCCTTACCCTTTCTATATTGTCATGACTAATTCTTGGAAATTGATATCATTTGAAAATTCAACAAATGCAACCTTAGTTGAAACACAATCCATTTATGATATTAACTAGTTGACCACCTACTAATCCTCACCACTAATAAAAAAAAAGGAGAATACACTTGCACACATCTTCCTCTTACAAGCATAATTCTAAGTCCCACCCTTGTTCATCAAAAATTTACAAATACATGCCAATTGCACCTAAACTCAATAAGAACATTGTCTACCATCATCTTTAATAAAGGTAAACTTGAATCTTGATCTCCTCTTAACACATATGCACATGGCTATTTATACCTCTCCCTCCTGGCCCCCCCTCCAACAATTGTTATGTATTAACTTAAATTTCATTGAAATGATTGGCAAAGAACCCACCCCTAACTAGGGGCAATAGCCTTTTGGTGAAAAGATTCTTGTTTACAAATGCTAACAAGACATTTGTCTTCTCTTTCTCTTTGTAACACAATCATGAGTCAAAAGGTTCATTTCGGGTTACATGTGTGAGATTTCACAAATGCTCGTGGCCCAAATGTATCATTTGAGTAACATCATTATCATGTAAATGTAATCAAGTATTTATGTAGGTTGCAATTGACCATAAGATCAATCATTTATTTAAGTATTCAAAAGCCATTTTTCTATTGTATCTACATGAGGATCTAAAACAATTAAAAATAATTCACAACAACAACAAAAATTGATGATCCAAAAACACAACACCGCCCAGATATCAATTTATTAAAAAGGGGTTTTTGTTTTTTTTGGTGTGAAATTTCTCAAATAACCTTAGCATCATTGGCAAGCCTTTGATGATTAGGGGTGCACCAAGGTTGTTTTGCATTGTTTATACCAACAATGCACAAGTTTTTGAATATCGAACAATTTTGTTATTTAAAATTTTACAAAAGCAAATCTAGAAGCTTTAAGAAAAATTGGAATACATTTTCATATTACCAGAAAGCCCTCAATTTGTAGGATTTTATGGAGGTGATTTCATAAATTTTAGACCTAAGATGTGGGATGCATTGAAAATTGAGTGTATTTTGTCAACTAAATTACAAAAACTGATTTTGGAAGGAAAATTTAGTTTGATAGCAAGTTCACACTTGCGCCAATAACACAAACCATATTGTATTACGTAAATGATGGAAAACATGTATGTAAATTGTAAAGGAACTACAATTCCCCATACGAAGACCCATGGGGATAAACATGTCCATATTTGACTAAAGATGGAAAACGTCATTTTGAATGGAAGAAAATGGTCAATAGTTTGCCCTTGATGAAAGTGATAAGTTTTCCTTAACTTTTTATTTTATGTAGTTGAAAATAAATGTTTGTTCTTGTTTATTTTTGCCACACACACGTTTGAACTCAATATGCCTTTTCAACATCAATGATATGAAAAGGTGGAAGAAGAATTGTGTGAATCTTTAGCACACATGAAAGGCTTCATGCATTAGGATGCACCCAATTATAAATGCAGTAGTTGTGCATGCATTAGAAATGAAACTTGAATGATGTTATAAGTTTTTGAAGTTTGAAAAAAAATGAATAATTATGTTATATTTTAAATATCCTCATGGGCATTACATCCAAATGACATCTTCCTAAAATTCCCATAACCATTACCTCAAGATTAGGACAATTTGGTGTTAGGTGACTTTGAAGGCTCAACATTCCTAGGAAATCCAATTGTGTATGACATCACTACTTTGTATCTCTTATCAATAGCTTATCCATGTTGTGTCAAGCTTGTTAATCAAACATGATTTGCCCTTTCAAATCATTTTTTAAGTGATCAAGACTCTTTGGCAATTTGTGTCTTAACATTTCAAAGTTTTGAAGTATATAAAAAAAAAACTCTAAAACAAAATCACCCCAATGTTGTGTAGCTCTCATTAATACTTCCCTCTAAAATGTCATTACATACTCATTTGAAGAGTACACAATGAAAGCTCTCATTAGGGACCATAATTATCTATGGGAACATTCTATGAAATCATTTATTTATAATATAAAAACAAAAAAATAAATTCAACCTTGATAAATTTTATTATGAAATCATTAGACCCTCCATTGAGTTTGATTTGGTATGTTAAATATAAATCTTGAGGAATTGTAGTCAATAAAGTAAGTAACATGTATGTTTTTAAATGGTTGGTGAAGAATGATGCAAAACATGTTTTTACTAGTACTTTGATAGATTATTACAAAATTTGGCAAAGTTGAAAGACCATTAGTACATTTTAATATTTATATATGGCTAAATGAGATCAAAAGTACCAAAAATCCAAGGAATGTTATATTTTCATTATATAGTTGAAACTTTATTTTGCAAAAACAAAATATTTACTTCATCTATTTGCATTTTTTAATTTTGATTCAAATGCATATTAACCATGTGGTTGTTCAATATCATTGTAATAAGTCAAAATACAAAACTTCATATTGATCATTGAAAATTTTAAAATATCTTTATTTTATTTAATGTCTTTATATATGGCTCAATTTATGGATATTTGATATATTTTTAGTAAATATTTATAGTTTGGTAGGTGTCATTGGCCCAAATGTGTGAACTATGTAACTATTACAAGTGTGAACATGTTCATGACAATAGAACCCAATTGTGAAAATCTATTTTAAATTTTAAATTAATGTACAATGACTAAAAAAGTTCAAAATTAAATCTCTCCAAATCTTCTAGGTCTAAAATTTACAAAATCACCTCGATAAATTATATCATTTAGGCCTATTTAACAATACCAACTACATGCCCCAACCACCCTAAATTTCTTGAAAATTCAATGAAAATATTGCTCAATATTCAATAACTCTTGCACCAAAGGTCTAAACATTACTAAATGACCTCCATGCACCCCTACACATCAAGGACTTTCCAACGGTACCAATAATGCAATGAAGGGACTATGGTTTGGGAGATTTCAACACGACCTTTATGTCAAACAAATCAAAACAAACAAACAACCTTTAGTACTAGATTACTTTACCATGTTTACAACACACAACATGAGATAGTGGTTTGACTCTATGCTTAAAAGTTTCTAGATACCATAAGTACACACAAATGTTATGTTGTATATCTTTTAAGTGATGGTTACTTTATATTTATTTAATATTATTGGCAACTACTTGGTTTACCATGTCTGCAATGAGCAACACGAGGTAGGGGTTTGGCTTCTTATGTTTAAAAGATTTTGGATACTATAAGTACACATATCATGGGCATTTTTTTATGTCTTGTAAATACTTTATGTGCAACTTTTGGGATTGGTAAAATATATATTTGTACAATGAACAATGGAATTTAAGAAAAATGTTCTTAAGTTCTAATCCCAACATGTTGGGCCATCACTAGATAAAACTTTTTAAGATTCATTGTTCCCATGTGGTACATTATCTAATGGTGATTTAATGGAAAACTCTTAAGCATATAAAATCTAAGAACATGTCTTCATCATAGTGATATTGAAGAACATACTATGATAAAATTCCTAACATTATTTTATGGTTTTTTTAGGGTGGACAAGAGGTCAAATTGAAGTAGAACATGATGGTAAATGAACAAAAGAAAACAACTAGATGGCACGGAAAAAATGATGTTTGTGGTTATATAATTTGTGTCAATGAAATGGTCTTAAATTTGGAGAATTTCAAATCAAATATAACAATTGAGGAAAAGAACCACGATGTGTCCCATTAGAAAGAGGTGCTAACCACACTAGGAGTAGCCATGGGATGTGTAACCAATGTTTGGTTTTTTATGTTTTCAATGTCAAGATTTGTATTAATGTTGCAAGTTTAGAATATATTGACATGATGCCCTTTGTAATGTATTATGGAAGAATGTGGAATAATTTAGATTGAATATAATAAATATTAAATATTTAAAAACACACATAATGCATTATATTTATGCTTTCATATTCTTTTCATTTTTGAAAGGACTCAAAATGCCTTCAAAATGACATAATTATGTGCAATGATTATTCAAACCTTTACATAATAGTATAATATGTCGTGAGAAAATAAAATTCAACACTACAAAGCTCATAGATTTCTAATCCAACACATTTTATAACCAATCATAGTCTACCACATCATTCTAGAAAGAATACCCAATTTTTTTTAAGGTAGTCAAAAGCAATTCATCTCACTTTGGTTATATGTGAAGGGTTGGCTCTTGTTAGTGTGGAGGTACCCAAACATAAGTTATCATAACACACAAAAATAATGAGGATCACAAAATAATTATGAATTGGCAAGTTTATTATGATGGCCAACATGTTCTTACAAAAAACATGTTGACCATATGATTGGACAAAAATAAGCCATGATTTGAATAGTGATGAAATTGACATCTTTTGTCATTTGGGATGAACACCTTATGCAAAGCTTTGTGGAGCAATGTCACATTCATGTGCTTTAATGCACATCAATGACCAAACATGTTATCAATAATGAATATTTTAGTTATATGAATATTTTTGGACATGTGAAATTTGTATTGGTGTTATTTAATTAGCAATTGAAAATTTGTCTCCTTATTGAAGTGAACTTGCTTATCCATTTTTTCCTTTATCAGTTGATGAATCTAATGGGATACAATAGGAACAATTGACTATGCATTTACAATACCTTTCTAGAGTTGGTAAAAGCTTATAATTCTCTAAATATGTGGAGCTTATGTCTCTTGAAAGGTGCACTAGAAAACTTAGGCATGTGTTTATATATGTAATTTGATTCAATAAAAATAATGGGGAGAATTCATAGCTAGTGGCTATAGTGATTGATGAGGTATGTTTTATGATCATAATTCAATCATAGCTATGATTAGTCAACGTTTGGTCACATAAATAAACAATGATATGCCACATTTTTTTGGAATTCACTATATAACACATATAGAAAATTTGGTTGCAATGGATTGGATCAAATGCTTGTCTTGAACTTGGATTTGATAATGTTGCCACTCGAGCATATGAATGCATAGGGAAATCATCTATCAAATACAAATAGATTGAAAAATAATAAAAAAATTTGAGCAAACACTTATTGTTATTTGGGTGCAGTCACAGTAAAACGAGCCAAAAAGGATGTCAAACGGGTCCTAAAAACAGTCAAGATTGGAAAAATATTTATGTTTTACCATTTAAAACCATGGAAATCATGGCAAGTTGTTTTTATGGTTGATGTCTTTATTATACTTGACATGCAATTCTAGTATAATGAAATGGATATCATTATGATTAGATCTTCATGAAACGTCACCACCACCATTTTCGAAAGGCAATACCTAAGTAGAAACTTTGGAAGAAATACCAAATATCTTGGTCAATTTATTTGAAAAGTTGTCCAATGTAATAATGATGTTTATTTTTTAAGATGGTGTTTCACTTAATCATGTTATGCATGTTGATAGTTTTTGTGCTTGCTATATCATGGAGATTTTTTTAATTTTCAAAAAATTGGAAAACAATGTTTCCAATTGCTCAGAAACAATTTGAAGTTCAAATTCATAATACTTCCAAATTTAATGTTGCTTGTCACAACCTTAACCTTGGGTAAGGTTAGGGCAAAGTAAAAAAAAAGGGTTGGGAGCAAACTAAGGCAAGAAATAAACCTAAAACATTCGGGGAATGAAAAGGAAATACCTTCGAAATGAATTCCTAATTTGGGAATTGAGTGTCCCAAAATGTTCAAAATATATTTTCAAAGTTCAGATATGGAAATTTAATTCACATTTTCCATTTGGAGCTAAGAGTTAGTGTTATGTCCAAAAGAAGGGTTGTGAGTCAAATTGGTAGTGTAATTCCCAACCACAAAAATGAAAAATAGGAATTAGATGACCTTCAATGAGAATGCACAACATGGCCTTGGTAAGTTCTCAACAAGAGCTACAAGATAGTGTGGTCACACACTTAAAAATAACTTTGAAACAAAAGAGATATGACACCCCCAAAATTTAGAACAAGAATAGTCCTAACTTTGGGACTCCCATTTTTGTGGGAAAATGATTTTTGGATGTAGTCCCATCGAAAAACACAAAGTAAAATATAGGGGGGAGGGTGATGGCCTCCTCTCAAGTCTAGATTATGTGAATGTAATGAGCCCAAGCCAAGTTTATGACCCAAAGTTCATTCCATTTCCACTAAATACCATTTGTTTGATTGGCCTACATGAGTGACTAGTCTATGAAGCATTTGTGAACTTGTCACATCATCCTAATCCTTGTTTTGAAGCTTCTACACACCCCTCTTTCCTTCATGCACAAAGTTAAGGAGTGTGCCCCCAAGTTTTTTTCCCTTTTACTTTCTTTCCTTTTCTATTTTTCAAGGGTTCATTTCCCAAGCCTTGGGAAGAACTTACATGTGCATCATTGCTTGCCTATTAAGTACTTTTAAACATTATTTAATTGATGATGTAAAAAGACAAATAAAAACTCTTTGAACATTGATTTGATAAATTGTTCATCAAATTGAATAAATGTCAAGTAAATCCCTAGGGTGTTCCCACCCATGGGCTTCGTGCATCATAAAACAGAAGGCAATGGTTAACACGACCTTAACCATACATAGATACCAAGGCATAGAGGGGGAGGGATTCATATTCTTTAAAAATGGGAAGGACCTTTCACTTACTTGTATAAACATGCATAAGAGTTAATACACATAGGCATGATCCCTCCCACTCTTGATCGGCAAGTGTAGTTAACATATCCTTCTTTTCCAAGATTTGTGAATATAAGGTGCCCTCCAAATATACTAGGAAATTCTCCAAGTGTTTTATGAATATAATAGGGTAAGAGGAGAAAGTTTATGGAGCTTGTGGAAGTAATGTGAGTGGAAACCTATGTGGGATTCTTGGGCCTATTGTTCCATTTTAGGTGAGTTTTTGTTGTTGTTTGGCTTGCATTAACCATTAAGAGCTTAAGCCCTTTCTACAACCATTTGACTTCTATTCAAAGTTGTAGTTCAAAATCTAGTCCAATGTATTCAAGCATGAATGGGATTACAAATCCAACCATTGAACTTAAATTTTATAGATTCAAACATATTAGGTAAACATTTCAACCAAATTCAAGCAAGGGATGATGAAATAGACAAACTAGATTTAATTCATATAAAATTGGTAGGTGATGTCCAAAAAGGTTTTTTTTGTACAATGCAAAGTGCCAAAATAGTTGCCCTCAATTGGAAATTGGAGTGTGTGTATATATATGTATATATATATGTAGAGAGAGAGAGAGAGGCTAATTTTGAAAGGAACCATGCCAAGCTAGTTATTTATTTATTTTAATAGCATTTGGGCAATTAAATTTTTTTCAATGAAGCCTATTTGAGTATTTTGTTTTCACAAATGTCTTCCATTTGGAAATTGTCTAATTTTGAATTTAAAATCAGTGGCAATAATTCACCTATGTATTGCATAACTATGGTGACAAAACAATTTTACATGTAAAAATCAATACCCTGCAAAAATTAAATCTTTATTGATCACACCAACCAATGACCATTAAACCCCAACCCAATGCAACAAGGAGTCATGCACCTATATAGCAATCAAAACTAGCACCCAACTTTCAAAAATCCAATCTTGACACCCAAACCATATGATCAACTTTGACATACAAAATTTTAAGATATATGAATAGAACCACAAATCACTTTGATGCATCAACCTAAAACCTTGTCATGATTGCTTTCCACAATGTAATTGCATCATCATATGCAAAGACATTTTCACTAAACATCCTAAAAACACATACATCAAGTTAAATAGTTAGTTATTTAGCAACTTGTTTTTCATGAATGAGATATTGATGAATGTTATCTCATCCTCAATAGACCCCAACACACAAACCATTGCAATATCCACCAATTTAATCTACTAGTTGAATATTTGACTCAAGATGGCAAAAGAATTTGTCTTCTTTCACAATTAACTAAATTTAGTTTTGAATGTTTAACCATTACCCCCTTTGCATCATGGGACATATTGAGCTTAAAAAGTGAAGACTATACATAAAACAAATATGAATCTAAAAAAGGCCTAGATACTCAATATGGCCATAAAAAAACTTATAGTTCTTCATATATGCAACCTTAATCTTCTAATCATTCAAACACCCCTTGTAGGTGTTTCTCATACTTTTGCATTATAACATTAAAAATGATGATGTCATCTATGTAATTTTGAACATTATCCAACATTGTTAAAATCTTGTCCATAATTCTTTGGAACTTTGTAAAGGCATTTTTCAACCCCAATGGCAAGAACCACCATTGATAGAACTAATCCTTCACATGTTCATTAATTCCTTAAAATCCAATATTTTGTTTGTCCGCCTTTTTAATAGATACCTTGTTGTATTCAAACTTCAAATCCCAAGTAATGTTCACCTTAACATGCCCAATGGCATCAAAGTTCTCCTTTGGAGTTGGCATGGCATATCTCTCAAACTTAGTTTGCCAATTCACAAATTGGTAGTCCCCGCATGTCCACCTTTTTGTCCAATAGCCAAATACATCCTTCTTAGCATATATCATGATAAATGATGCATACTCTTTTGCCAATCACTTTACCAATCCAACCTCCAACAACACTTGGGTCCTTGAATGAATCAAAGACATGTCCTTGTTTTATTTGTAAAGCCTTCAGAATATGGTGTATCATTAGCCAATTCAATCCAAATTTCATGGCCTTTAAGTGACACCAAGTTCTTTATATTAAAAACAAAGTTATCCTTGTATAGGCTCGAAGCAATTGGTGGATCTTGTTTTTTTTTCTCCAAGAATTGCGAGTCCAATATTAAGTTCCCAATTCTCTTTCATGACCACAACCTCGGGGGCACTAGTTGGCTTGCTAATAACATATGCATCACCTACTTGATGATTAACAAACCTACAACAACCACTTGGGTGTCTTATTTTGGTGTAAATTCATCTAATTTTGCCAAGATCAATTGAAGATTTTCATTTGTTCCAAAAAAATCTTCCACCCCTTCAACAACCTTGGCCACATCCTTCCAAATAACTTGTCTTAGATGTTCCTCATCACATTTTCCACCTTGCAATTCTTGTGTGTTCACTTGTTTTTGCCTAAACTATCCTGGGTTGCAAAGATGATGTCTTGGGCACACCATGAATTGAGATCAAACAATTGAGGTCCATCGCTTGATCTAAAACTAGCCAATGAAATGCCTCACTTAAATGTGGCATGGCAATGATGCCCATTACAAATCTTTTAGCCCATTTGCACTCATTGGCATTGGGTTCAACCAAAATTTGTTGAGTATCCCAAACAAGTCCTGACCCATTGTCCCAAAAAATAAGAAACATTGGAAAGTCAAACAAAGTTGGGAATGCTACTTGTGCCACCCCACTTTATTGATTAATGCCAATGGTGATTTGTCATTGAACCTAACCATGACAAATTAACCTTGAATTGCTATTAGTGGAGCAAATCAAAATGTTGTTGAGCAAGGTAGGGCACATGCCATAATGAAACATGTTAAACCACTTCACCATTATTTACATATATAGTTCAGTATTTGTGCACTAAAACTTTTGCTTGGAACACCACGATAATGTTGTGCTCATTCTTCTAAACAATTCCAAAACACAAATGCCTTCCTTGGGAGATTGCCAAACAATTGTTTGGCATCCAAGGGTGACAAATTATGAAATGGTGTTGAAGCAACAATATAATGGGCATCTATTAATGTGGGTGCAAAGTCCCCTTGCCATGTTTGTTGCACATAATGTTTTGTTACATGCTACAAATGTGCCTCTTAATTGATGTTAAAAATTGATTCTAGACATCTACATACCTTGTTCCTCTTCCAACATTAGGGAATTATCCTTTACAAAAACATTATTTTAAAAGTGTTTTCCACCAAAATTCACAATTTCAAAAAATGAACCACAACCCAAAACTAGAACAAAATTGGGCATCCATGTTATTATGGTTCAAAGGTTTCCTCCCAATGAAATGTATTAGAAGTTGTACAATACCATAACCTAATTTCCATTTTGATTAACAAGATGCAATTTCTTTCCAAACATCCAATGTGAAACCCATGGGGTATAAAAAAATACACCCATTAACCATTAAAAGGAAAATTGTCATTTGCAACTCAAAAATAGTTGCAAAAATTACAACTTGTAGTGATCATATCATATGACATGCCATTTACTTGCGCAATGGCCTTGACTTTCATGGTGGAATTATTGATGGGATTATTTAATTGCAAATTGATTTTTAAAAAAAAATTCAAGATGAACCCTAAATCCTTTCATTTTTCGCATTTGTAGAATCCTTATTAAAATTATACCTATCCCCAACATCAATTCTAAAATAAATAAATAAAGTTTTTACTAGCTTATGCAAAGTATCCAACTTTAGATCTTTTCTTTTCCCTCAATAGCTAACCATATCATGCATTTGACTTGAAAAACCAAGCAATCATCCAATAAAATATATTCAACCCAAGGAAACTTAGTTGCCCAAAAATCCTTAAAAGCATTAAACTTGTCATAAAAGCTCTTAAGTTTCTTGGATTGAAATTTTTGTCCACTAGCACTACAAGGTTAAAAAACAAGTTGAAAATAAAAAAGGGCAAATGGATGAGCTTGCAATGTTATTGCTTTGAGTAAAAAAAAACATGTTGAAAACAAAATTATAAAAGATTTTCAATGGTACCATTATAACAAGTAGACTCACAAGTGACAAATCCTAAACATAATTCAAACTATAAACCTTCAACACAAAGCTCAAGATGCAATGATAAAATTAAGGGGAGAAACCTAGAAAAGATGAAAGATTTGTTGTTGGATTTTGCAAGACTCTTCTTATATTACTTTGACAAAAAGAAGTTGCAAGCACATCAATTTCAAAACTCTCAATTATTTTTCATGTTGTCAATAATTATATTGCCACCCCTCCCCCACAATCCATTTGCATGAGTATTGTTGCAACAACAAAATTCTGCCACCAAGCTCACAATGATTTCATGATCCATTTGTTAAAAAACCACAAATGTTCAAGCATATCGAAACATTCAAGGCAATGACCCTGCACATGTTGCCACCATCTTCAAGGTTTCAAAACACAAGGCCTAAATAGTATTGAACTCATTGTAAGGGACTTGAAAAAGACAAAAAAAATGTACTATTAATTTGGGGGAGGGGGAACTCATCAACCAACCTACCAAATTAGGTGGTTGCTATTTGGTGATCAACAATAATGGATGGTCACATATTGGCAAAGCCTTAAAGCTTGATAACATACTAAAGTGAAAGGCGAAGTTGTAAAACCTTAAAGCCTTAAAAGCATTGTTGGTGATGAAGCCTACATGCCCTTTCAACAATGGAGGGGGACAAGTGGATTGGCCTACCATCTTTGATATTTGGAATGACATGAATAATTGCAAAGTTGTTTATTTAAATATAATTTCGATTTGGATTTTGAAGTTTATTATTATAATTTTTCAATTCTAAAAATTTCAATAAATTTTTAATGAAAAATGAAAATTTTCTTATCAAAAATTTTTTTTTTATGAAATTATTATCAAACATGTGTTCATTGAATGTGCATCAAAAAAATTGAATTGATGCAAAAATTGAAAGCCTTTTGATTCAAAAGCTAATATTATTATGGCACCACATTGTAAAAACTCAAACCTATTTTAAACTAGCCTTCAAACAAATAATGATGCTAAGGGGCCTCCATAATTGGGTGGCTAGGCAGTGACAATTTAAGCTTGTTTCCAATTTGATTCATGCACCATCTATGGCTTACCTACAAGGCCACAATCTGATTTTTTTGTCTAATAGCTAATTGATTTGAAACCTCAGTTCAAAAGCCCACATTAATTAACTAGTGAGAGCATTGATCTAACAAGTTGGATAAAAGGTAGCAATAAGGATTTCTAAGGATTGACCATAACATGATAAAACCAATGAAAAAGGGTTAATGCATTTATTCATCTTTCATTATAATGAACATCAATTCACTACTTGTTTTTCCATTTTGTTGACAAGTTAAGTTCATGATTTTTTGTTTATATTTATTGTATCATATTTTACAACCTTCTTTGAAATTACATTTAGGTTTGGACTAGTTTTGTATTGGTATATAAGGTCTAACACAAATATGTAATATAGATATGTGAATGAGTACAAGAAAACAAACAAGTCAAATATAGGAAATCATAGATTTAAGTGATATTGGTGTTCGGGGTAGTATGTTTTAAGAGTTTAGGGTTTTGATATGAAATTAATGTGAGTATGAACATTTTTGTTATCACAGGTGAAGCTAGTATTAAGCTTTTCAATAAAGTATGAATATTATTGCAAAAGTTAGGTTATGTTTGTGCTTTGGATGGTTGTGCAATATTCATTATGCATTTTTTGGGCTCTTCCTTGATGTAATAATGGCAAACTCATAAGGTTTTCAAGTTATATGGGGGTAAAAGATTTGTTGAGTAGGCCAAAACACATTCAAAGGAGCCAAAAAAATAATCAAATACAATAATAACCATTTTTAATCAAAGATTTTATTTGATTTTCCATTTGAAACCATGTTAATTAAGGAAATTAATTTGATTCATATGAATGTTAGGAAACTCAAATTGAAAATTCAGTTCAATTAATGTTTTTCATTTTTATTTAAGATGCTTAAAAATGAATAATTATCACATCCGAAATAATCAATTTTGTAAAGGATTTTCAAAAGGATTCCTATAATAAAGGAATTTTATTAGTAAAAAATAATAAGAATCTATTAGCCACATTAAAAAAATCTCAAATTTAATAGAAATGTGCAATTTTAAAATTAAAAAAATTCAAAGTATATTTTATTTTTTTGAAAGTTTCAATAACCTTTTAAATCACATAAATGGGGTATAATATGTACATGATGTGTTGAACAAAGTTATAGCTTATAATACAAAAAATAAACACCCAAATAATGAACATATTTTGGTATGATTTGTTCAATTCTAATCATTTTAAACAATGAAACACAAAATCGACATGGAATTTGCACATTTTTTAGATTTTTAATTTATTTACAAATTACGTTTAGAAATGATGTATTAGGGAAATTGTAATAATTTTTTTATAATAAGTCATAACAAATTTCATTCCAAATTTCATTTTGTGAAAAAGGTTTTTTGAGGCAACATGATTTGCAATCTTTAGAATAAGTAACATAATTGACACCTTTGAATGTGTTTCAACCTATGGTGTGCTCTTAATTAATTTTCACCAAAAAAGGGCATAGGGACTACATCATGAGACTAAAATGAACTCACAAGTTTGAGTTTAAAGTGAATTCAATTTTACAAACCAAAAAAGATGGCGGTTAATGCACATTGGAGCCAAAATGGTGGATAGACGAACCACGAGCAACCACACTCACAAAAACACCACATGGCTTAGATTTGGGAGGATTCTCCACTCTCCTTATAGTATATTATGTAGATGGTGGCAAGGACTACATCAAAATGGTAAAAATTATTGAGGTTAAAATATGGAACTCTTGATTTTTTTTGAGTTTGCCACGTTATGAGTCTTGCAACTTTGTAAAGTCATAACTCACATATAGTATACAACTTTTTATTGAACACCTTTCAAGGGAATTTTTTTTTCCTTTAAATCAAATTATTTAATATTATATTAAATGTTTTGTTCAAAGATCATTTGATCTTTTTTTCTTAGGTTTTAATGGTTGGGAGTTGAATTGTCAATTTTGGTCATAATTAACTTGTGTTTCATATTTGCAAATGGATAATGCAAGCTTGCTTTTGATATTGATTTTTTAAGAACTTTCTCATGGTGTAAAAAAGGTCCAATTTGGACAATAGTGGACAAATATTTGAGATAAGCTTTAAAAGACAATAATTGTTTTCTTTTATGGTTTTACTTTCAAAGATTGTGTAAAAATTTAAGGTTACTCTCATCATCACAACCAAAATTTAAATCTCATGTGGGGTGAAAACACACTAGGGTGGCTAAGTTTCAATGAATTAGAGTCCCTTTTCAAAGTCCTTCTTTAGTGTAGTTGAAAATTAGCTTAAAATACGAATATTTAGATTATATTAAAAGTAACATTTTTTTCCATTTCCAATTTCAAGTCATGATGCTATAAGACATATAAAAAATATCAATATATATATATAATTATTTTTAAATGCTAAAAAGGATTTTAAAATGATTATAGATTTTGGGATTTTGAAAAGTCCATTACTCATTGAATATTTAGGATTTTGATGTGTTTTTTTTTCATTTTTAAAATGCCAATTCTACTAACATTACATATGTGAGTCCCTTGCTTGATGTTTCAATGAAAATATTAACATTTTATATTTAAGTTTCAAAGACATGCAGAAAAAACCATAATAGATTAAAATCACATTCCATTCATATAATGGATCTTCAATTCTTAAAACATAATTCATCCAATATCCCAAAGTTTCAAACACATAAGACTAACACATTGTAAAACAAAAGTCCATATCCATGAGTTTTGTAGGGCATGACAAAATTTGTTGTCAAGATTCAAAAGTCCATTATTCATCAAATATTTAGGATTTTGATGTGTTTTTTTTCATTTTTAAAATGCCAACTCTATTAACATTACATATGTGAGTCCCTTGCTTGATGTTTCACTGAAAATATTAACATTTTATATTTAAGTTTCAAAAACATGTAGAAAAAACCACAAGTGTGACACCTAAAAGGGAATTCCATCTTGTGTTTTCACTCATAATTGATTTAGGTTTTAGTGCGGTGTGCCATGTGGGTTGTGATGTGTCATTGACATAGTTTGCAAAATTTTGGGGGAATTTCTTTTTTTTTAGGATCAAAACTTTGCAAGTTGTGTAAATGATGAGGAACATGATATGCCATAGTAGCTACTTCCTTTTGAACCTTCACAAAATGTAGAAAATACCATGAGATTTAGGAAAGGTCTATTACAATATTATAGCCATGACTATGGAAACAATTCCATGACAAAACATTTGTTGAATGGCTACCTTGATGAATTTGCTAAGTACAAGCTTAAGTTATGGTCTATGTAGGATGGCGAGGGTGGGGTGTTCAAGGGGAAGGAAGGCATGCAAGAAGTGAAAGGTGGTCCATCCATTGGCCGTCATCCATTTTTTTGTTGGTCAAAGAGGTTACGAAAAAAATGACCTTCTTCAACTCAAATTTGTGGAAGATTAAGTATGTTTTTCATTGCAAAATGTTATAAGGCATTTTAATCTAGTGTGAAATCACATTCATTCTAGAAATTGGTGATGTGCAAGGATCCTAATATTTATTTCCCCTTTCACAAACAACTAGTCAAGGATTAGCCACATCCTTTAATTTGTTTGTAAAAACCATGCAAACATAATTTCTACCTATATGAGTTAAATGAGTAATTATCAACATGACCTTTGATCTTAGATGTCTAGAATTAGTTTTGATATATTTGTATTGGTTATGAATTTCATTGATGGGGATTAAATGTCAAAACATGCCAATGTTGGTTTGTTAAAAACAACTAACACACATGGGTCAATATTAATAAAACTTGTGAAGCCCTTGCTTATTGAATTCCAATTGATGGACAAGGTTATAGCTTATGTCATAAACAAGGGTTGTGATCTTAATACCATAAGAACAAAATTGTCTTCAAGTGGAACATGTGCACCTTTGTAGCTTGAACAACCTTTTGTAGGTTTTTTTTTAATCATGCAATTTCTAAAGCATGCTAATATGCAACAAATGACACAAAGTTTTATGTAGGATGAAGGAAGTGTCATTGAAAAATACAAGGTGTTTTACAAAAAACTAGATGTATTTGGACTAAGAAGACCAATTATAAAGGTAGACAAAAGCGGGGCAAGGCATGCATAAAGGCATGGCTTCCCATTCAAAGGCTCAACACTCCTATGAAAACTCAATTTGTTAACAAAGTTGTCGTCTTCCAAGAAACTTTGAAAATGACAATTTTGGAATATCCTAACACCATAAAACATTTGTTTTTGGAAATAGTTTCTTCATATTTGCAAGCTAGGGTGTCATTTGGATTGACATGGGCAATAACTTATATAGTCACAAAAACTCCTACAGTTGTGGTGAAATAATGTGTTTTGAATTAGGTTCACAAGTACTACCTTTTGTCCAACGCACTACATGCTACCATTTGCAATATAATCAAACTACAAGGAGAATTCAATTATAGATCAAGGGCACAACCACATCTGTGATGTGGGGATTTTGATTCATACTCGGAAATTTTGTGTGTTCACATGCTAACAAAAGTGGTGAGTGTATTAGAACCATTCTTATCTTTTACATGTGGATTCCAAAGTTGCACAACTCATAACATGTTTGCTTCCATGTTTGACTCATGATTCAAGCATTTGCAATACATCATGAAGTTTTTGACAAGGATAGAACAAAAGTTGTTGTTAGTGAATACAACAAAAGGGCTATGATTCCTTTGCTTGTCAAGGTCAATAGCTTTTTGAACCTTGTTGCTAGTCACAATGCACTAGAAGATGAAAATTTGTTTACAAATTCCCTCTTAAATGTTACAACATATGCTTCAAAAGCTAGTGAAGTTATGCTTGTATGTGAGGTGTCAATGTTTCATGATATTGTTGTTTTTGGAGAGGAGGTTATTGAACCTCTAACTTGGTGGAAGGAACATACAAGTAGCTTCCCAATTGTTTTTTGGCTAGGCATGTTTTGGACATACCAAGATCTTAAATTGAAACATAATAGATTTACTTTGTTGCAGGGCAACTCAAAAGCTTGCAAAGGTATTGCCTTGTAATTACCAACATTAATGCATTTGTCATGATTTACAAGAATTGGCCAAGTGATGCAAGAATAGGTTGTTCTTTTCTAACCTTTTATCTTAAAGACTTTTATTATGCCAAAGCAAACCTACTTGATGACCATGAGGAAGAATTATGGGAGTTTGAATATTTTCAAGAGGAATAATTTGATGCAATTGTGATAAGATCTCAATGTAGGAACGAATCACATTGTAGGTTGGTTGTTCACGTACTTTGCAATTGTATGCACATTATTTGAGTTTTTTTTTTAATTGCGAATTTTGCAAACTTGAGGTGTAAGTTGCAAAGCATACATGTGCATTAGTTTTGTAAAATTTTTATAGAGTTTTGCTTCATATTTCAAACTTTTTTACATTGTAGTGTTTTTGGCATTTAAAGATGGGCTCATTTGAGGATTGATTAGAAAGTTGCATTGCCCATTTTCATGTCATGAATGCATTTGTGAATTGTTTATGTGCAAAAAATATTTCAAAACTTTTGGCATTTCAATATCAATATTTCAAAAAAAAAAGGCAATACCATATCAATGTTCATATACACCTATCATTAATTTAAAAAATACCATACAACACCATATAGATACCCACCCCATATACATTTGTTTATGGTAGACCCATACTCTACTAGTTAGTAATAAAGCCTCATGGAAATACTAAAAGCCTTCAAAACACATCCAACGGTTGTCACATGAAAATTCTGAAATCAGTTATGTGTGGGCCTTGGTTGTGAAGTGTAATGTAAAATGATAAAAGACTTTGTTAAGGTACTTTAACATAATAATAACTTAATAGTATGTTGTGACTCATTATTAAATAGTTGTGAGAACCCCAAAGTTTTTTTTAAAAAAAATGTGATTGGCATCTCTCTTTGGTCTATAAAAAAAGTCAAGCTTTGGATACTCCCAAAATTGATATGTTGTAACCTCCTCCTTTGGGTTGGATATATAAGTTTTCAAGAGGAGAACTTATGGCAAATAATATGAGATATTGGGAACACATTGGGAACTTGGGGAACTTGATGGGAACACAACATGAAGAACAAAAATCTAGCACCCCAACCCTCCCAAAAGAAAAGAACCTAGCCCTTAGAGCAAGTTCCCTCACCTTCTTGGTTGCAAGAATTGTTTTTGCATACCTATGTTTTTGCCATTTTTGGTCTAGGCTAATGGTAGGGGTAGAACTATGGTCCATTTTCTTGGTCCCTTAGCCCTTCAAGTTTTGTGGAAAATTAACTTATACTCTGACAATCCTTTTCCTCTGACATAGATTTTCTATTTGGATGGTCCTGGGCATTTAAGATCTAGTATAAAGGGGGCCCAAATACCTCTCTAGATACCATGACCAGTTGACATGAAAAATGGGTGAGACCTTCCATACATGACCAGTCTAATATTGAAAAATGGACTGCACCAACAGTAAGTAGAACACTGGTCTGGACTCTGGACCTCTTGTCCAATTTTGACTCGGCATTAGCTCTCTCCATTTGGCCTACCTACAGACTACTACAGTTAAATGTCAGGTGAAATTGTTCTTCTCAAGAACTACATTTTTTTTCTTCAGCTCTTGCTATTGAGTTTCCCAATATAACCTCTGAAGGCTCACATGCATTGTCGCCTTCTCCCCCCAAAAGAAGTAACATGGTGAAAGACTTGAGTGTAGTACCTAAGCCTAGTTGGTGATGGATTGATGTACTTTTCTTTCCTGTGGTGGGCTCATGCATTTGAGGCTCTATCGTTGCTGCCATTCAATATGGCTGGCAACGCATTTTTTCAAGTCGGACATGGCATCATCCAAGATGGAAACTATCTAACTAGCTGTGGTTGGCTGCAGTTGTGTGCAGAAAAATGATGAAGAAGCAATACTGAGGTGGAGGGGAGGACAATGGCATGAGTAATACTTAATTCACCATGACAACTTCAACACCGTATGTGCCAGTGATGTGCTTTGTTTTCATGTCAATACATACATTATCAACTCATGATGGCTGTTTGATCTTTGATGGGATTATTTTTTGTGGCAGGAGCCACTGAAGACCATGCGATATGCCGTAGTACCTCGGCCACTTCGACAGATATTTGAAAATTAATTAATTGATTTTTTGAAATTTTCATTTCAACAGATGATATTTTCTCAAATATTCCATCATATTTTTTAGTTTCTTTAAGAATTTTTTTGTGATTTTTTGGAAAAAATCAACATTTCTGAAAATAATATAAGGGGTGTCGATCTGAGCCAGGTACTACAATATTACAGAACATGCCGGGTGTAGGCCATGATGCTGTTGTGGTCACTGAGGCGATTGTGCGGAATTTGAGCAAGACAAAATTTCCAAACAGGAAGTGAAACAGGCACAATGGCCTGCACCCAGATTTGCACAATGGGCATGTCGATTTTGAACCCTGATTAGGTCAAGTACACCTAAGAAGGCCTGTCCATATTGTGCCTTGTAAGGGGACTAAAAAGAGGCAAAAAAGAAATATCAAAACCATTATATTTCATGCTAGTGAAATTTGATTAAGAACTGGATTGGTTTCTGGAGGCATACTGTAGTCATGTTGTCAGTGGATGAAATAATCAAAGTGATGTAGTTTGATTCAATGTTTTTTTGTGTTGCTTCACTTATTCAACGACTAATATATACTACATATGTCTATGTATTTGTGCTCTGGATGACTCCTTTTGACAAGACATTGGTCCTTTGGATGAAGGATGATAAAATTTTCATCCATGGTCTTAAAAGGTGAAGCTGTAACCTCCATCCATATATTGGACAGCATTTGAATGTTTGCACTTTGCACACAATTTGTGACACTTCTCCTCCTCGGTAGGTGTAAAGGACAGAATTTTTTGATTTCTTGGTTTCAGTGGTTAGCCCACGCCTCTTGAACCTTTGAGGATGAGCTCTCCAAACGACATGTACCAGCAGTGGGTCCACAGGCCTCATCTAGTTCACATGTCATGGTAGGAAAAGTTAGGATAGAGGTAAACATTATGGGGCCATTGCTACACCAATGTTGCCTCTTTCTATGCCGCCCCAAAAAAGGGGGAAAAAGAAGGAAGAAAGAGGATATTATCAATAACGAATTCCTAGCTAGCAACTGTCACGCACAGCATATTTGGGTACAGCTTCCATAAAACTTTAGAGCCATGGGTAGCTACTCCCGTTAATGACAATATGGAAGCATGGGGAAAAAGCCAAAAAAAAAACAAAAAAATGACAACAGAATCAGAGCTTGAAATGTGGAAGGTTCCCAAATGGTCATAGAAGTTGAAGTGATAAAAGATTGAGACTGGGATGGGTACAAGTCCTGGTATGTACTATAGTTTGTTGCAACTGGTAGTGGGTACATTGGCACAGAAGGGGGCATGAGTGGAAATCCTTATATTTGCTGCAACAGGAAATGAATCAACTGGTATTGGGTGGGGGCAGCCACATAACATGCTGTTGTGCGTCCCTGTATGTGTCTGTGTTAAACAAAGGAAGGCTGTGCATACTATGGAAGAAGCATCATCACATTTGTCTGGTCTTCATTGGCATTTTCCATTATACTAAAACTTGTCCTTGTTGCTTTGTTGAATACAGCAGAGCCCAAATATAGTAATACCCAACTTGATTGTCTTTCTACTTGATTGACTCTCAAAACCTACTTTTAGTTGCGGATGGGAATCATATTGCAGGGAATCATATAGCTGCTCAGACTCAGGGTTTTTCTTTGGGTGCTAAATTTCGGCAAAATGTGAAAAAGAAAAAGGGAATTTTCTGTTGCAATATTGTCATTTCTTTGGAACAAAATTGCAAAATTTTGGGGGAAATTGTTTTGGAAAAGTTTTGCCACATTTGGACTCTGACTCTAATTTGGTAGCATTTTTTTACTATTTAGAACCTGTTGCCATTTAATTCTAAATCCCTCTTCTGGATGCTAGCCAATGATGCAACATGCAACATCAAAAAAATTGGAAAAAAAATCACTGGCTAGGACCTCATCACCCGCAATAACTTATGTGATAATTTTTGTTATGGTCTCTCTTGTCACCTGGCACTAATACCCATCAGCTGGTTGCTATGGGGAGTAGCCTATTGCACAGCAGTCATTGCAAGCTCATTGGTTGCTTAGTAGGTAATGCTTGTTATGTAGCTTCTGTGCAAAGGTGCTAGAAAAATGCAGCTTATCAATGTCAAATTTTGGTTTTTAAAAGTTTTTTTGTGGGGGTGGGAAGAGATATCCAGAATGTCTAATGAAAACTTGAAATAGGTACTTATCAGGTACCTTATAGGAAACGAAATACATTGTAGGATGGGCAGAAATCCAAAAAATAAGATGTTGAATTTTAGGTTGGGGGAGGTAGCTTTTCTAACCTTTGTAACTGGCTTCTGGAGTGCATTGTCCAACGTGTCACTTGCTCATTGTTCCAGAGGAGGGGGGTTATAACACAGAACTTTCTCCCTCCTCTCTTCTAGTTTTTAGTCACTTTCTCATTGGTCCAGAAACCAGTTACACCCGATAACTGGTGAGAGGAGCCTCATTATCAAAATAGTATCGATGCATTCACGCCTCAACTATATTTGGTAATCAAGGTCCTCTTGCCAGTCCCCTAATCCATAACCTATTTATCAAGGCTATTAAGTTCTAAAGCTTCTTTTTATCTACATCTAAAGGATGCATAAGTCCTCCATTCCTATTTCTCTAGAGTAAAGGCAATATGTACCCCTTTGCCTCTTATTTTTCTTCTTCTTTTCACAACAGCATCCCCTTATGAAAATCACATGGGTGGACCATTCTTTGATGAATAGAGAGTAGGTAGACGGGTAGACTGAATGATTGCTTAATCTCAATCCAGTAAACCCTAAACGAAGGATTTCTCATATCTTCTTTATAAACTCATCACCCCAAGTCAAGTGAGGTCACTGAAATGGGTTGTGTGTCACACAGGTGGGTTAGGTCAATGGCACATGGCCCATGCTAAGATAAACTCCAGATTGAAAAATCTCAAAGGTTACATTGCCACCTGCAAGCCATATTCAAGTGTAGCAGCCACAAGTGTCGATTAGCGTAGTTGTTGGTTGACATGTGTAGAAAGTGTTTGGAAAGCAGCAAAAACCTTGACATGAGATCACAGCACTTTTTCAGCAATTAAACAAGTTGACAAATTGCAAAAAGGCAAACAACAGTGCAAATTTGTTTTTTTATTGAGTGGGCATATGGAGGCAGGGCTCGACATGGGCAAATATTATTCTGACTCTCAACAAATCCTTTTGAGTACTCATAATACTCCAGAGATCAAATACTAAAATCTCACTGTCAACAAATCCTTAGAGTACATCCAACACTATGCTGACTCACAACAAATCTAGTGAACAGGGAATTTACTCACTGTTCTGATTTTCATGAATCCCTTGTTCATTTTACTCTGAACCTTTTTCCCAAAGGTACCATTGGCTAATAAAACAAGTAGCTAGTGAGCATGTACTAAGGCTTTACATGCTCCCTAGCTACTGTAATAAACCAACACAACTTGGTTTTGTTGCAAGAGCACCGGGCATTCCTTCCTAATCAGAAACAGTTCAGATATGAAAGTGTTCCCCAAACTGAGGGGCTGAATGAACTCTTCATTGTTCCGTACTCTCTCCCTGAGAGGACCTCAGGAGCCAAACAAGCCCGGCTGTGAGGAGGATCCTGCTCGACACTTCTTTCCAACAAACGGCAACAAAGAAGCACTCTCTAGTCTCAACAAGTAACTTCCAGTACATCAAACACTAGCATGACAATCAACCGTTCTGTGTTATGGGTACACACACACACACACACACACAAAAGGAGGCTTGTCCTCACTTTTCTTTGGAGCTGCTAGCAAAAAGAGGATTCATTTTGCTAAATGGGTGTTAGAATTCTGATTGTGGTCTGTGTGTCTACCTTCATTGGCATAGTTGTACTGTGCACACAGAGATCAGAGAAAAAGATAGGATTCAGGAGGAGAAAATTCCCTAATGAGTGGTTTTTTTCTTCCCAGAGAACCTGCTGTCCAGAGGAACAAAACTGTATTGGATTAACCTATTGTAACAATAAATGATGGCCCTGTGAAACTCACTTTCAACTACACAACCCAGTTTCATAGAACCCCACGTGAGTAAAAAAGGCCTAATATTGTTTCAATTTCACCTAACACATTACCCATCAATGGAAACATAGGATGCGGAGACAAGCTTGCTTTTGGAATTGGAACAACATTCCTCCCTTAGCAAGATTTACTGGGAGTACATAGGATATAGGTCAAAGTGGTGTAAGGGAAAAGAACTCCAAAATGTCTCAAGCATGGATTCAGAAAGACTCAAGTTTCACACACAACCTCTAGCACCTCACAATCAGCAAGCTGCTTCTCCAGTTACTCAGCACATAAAAAAGTTGCAACATTCTTCATTGATATGTAAAAGAGAACATTCAATATGTCCATTGTCACATCCTCTCTAAACCACCAATGTCTTATTGCTTTCTTGCCCACAAAAATCCATTGATCTCCACACATTCACTAGTGCTCTTTTTTATGTGATTTCCTTCACAAGTTTCATTGTGTAGCATTCATTATCTTCATCAAGCTCATTGCCTCACCATCAACATCCTAGAAGAGGCTTCATAACTTCCCCTCATCAATAGCCCCAAAATAAGGAAAGGAAGCCAAGATTGTTTTGCTTTGCTTCACTCTCCTTCCCTAGGGATCAACCTAACTAGGTGTATATGCCCTTTGGTGTTACACATCTAATTAGGTGTAACCTATCCCTTACAAAATAAGTTTGTGCCTCACATTTTTATAATTCAAGTTGTGTGCTTGAAGACCCATAATTTGCAACAAGGTTTTTCCCATATCTACACATTAACATTTTATAACATACACACCCTTGCACCTTCATCAATTTTGTCACTCAAGAACTTATAGGGGCCTTGCCATCTTGGCTTCAACCTTGTTTTCTTGCCTAGGCATCTCATTTTTACTCAAAAATCAATGGCATTTAGGCCTACAAACGATTGGTCATCCTTATGCATATTCAACATTTTCTTTTGCAACATTCAGCTCAATGCAACACAACTATCATGTGACTGTGTGAGTGTGAATAGTGAGCTTGTGAGCATTGAACTAAACTTTTTTGAGCAACAAAAAATCTTTGAAGAATATTCTTGTCACATAAGCCAAATATTTTTCACATAAATAAAAATATTGCATCCATGTTAACAAAATATTATATTGATGTGGAAGGAATGTTCTTTTAATGATATAAAATAGTCATTGAAGTAAGCAAAATATGTTATTGGTGACAAGGATATCATAATTTTTATTGTAATTGTCTATAATTGAAACTTTAAAATTATTTCTCTTAATTTTGCAAGATAATGTTTTTAATTATTACTGAACATTTAAATCAGTTTAATAATTAATTTTAATTTAATAATGTTTTATCATTCATGCCCAAAAACATGTTGAATGAAAAATTAACAAATTGTTTATTAAACCAAAGCAGTAACATCCTTCACAAGTTGTAGTCTAGGAGCCAAACACATATGGTAAAAATGAAATTAAATTTCTTGCAGAATATTTCACATTACTATAACAACAAATTTGCATTTCACATGCCTATGTTCATTATTTCTATTTTAAATTTTAGTAAAATTAACACCACAATTCATTCCAATATTAGATTAATGGTTATTACATATAACTAGAATATGCACTTTAGAATACATTAAAAAAACTCCAAAACTAAGATTACAATTCATTTCATCATAATTTAACACTATAAAAAATTCACACAAATGACAGAAATGAAATGACAATATTCTATATCCTTTTAAACATTTGTTTCCCCTACCACAATGTTATAATCCCAGTCTACACAAAAATCAATGGTTGTATATCTACGTTTTGCTCTACAATTACAACTTCCTCCCCCACTAATTTAGTTTGCGGTTTTATATCTAGATGTTGTATCTTGGATATATTTTCTTCTAGTGTTAGAAAAACCTCCACCTTTTCATGTTCTTGAATTCCCTTTGGTTATTTTTCTTCTTGACCCCCTCCTCTAAGATCTTGTGGTATTTTTGGTTATATCTGCTCTTCCTGAGCTGCTCCATTTCTGAGGTCTTTGTGATTCTTTAATCTATACTTCCTCCTCCTGAACTATCCCATTGGGTTTTACTTTTATCTCTTCATCTAGCCCAATA
>Ga0209208_10002317_pt1 | contig 27276 bp, 23 predicted proteins | sample S1TSphfallax_3_FD_187694 | JGI IMG/M metagenome (GOLD analysis project Ga0209208, IMG submission 187694) | Host-associated microbial communities from peat moss isolated from Minnesota, USA - S1T2_Fd - Sphagnum fallax MG (SPAdes) (version 2) | ecosystem: Host-associated > Plants > Peat moss >...
TATGAAGGAAGGTAATTTGTTTATTCTGTTTTGTTTTGTTTGTACTTATGAAATCCACCAAACTAGGATGCTTCAAATCACATTCTTGGTGCCACCTTGAACACACTACCCAAGTGTAGATCACATATAATACATTATAAATCTGCCATTGGTTCCATGTGAATCTCACTTGAGATTTATAAACATTATAGTCAACCATGCACACTTCATGGTGAAATGTATTGGTTACATTCCACTTCACTAGCATTACCTTACAACCTTATGACAATTCACCAAAATTAGACTTCTTACATTACAAGATGACTCCACCATTGATTCCACCCAAATATGTTTCTATACTTGTAATCACTATTGTTTATCATGGCCACTAGATGATGGGACATGTATTGGTTACATTCTATTATATTGGCCCCCACAAACTTGAGCCCATTGACAAGGATGCAAGATTTACATTACACCTAAACTGTCGCAACCCCACTTTGGCCAAGTTTGAGGATGAAACTCACACTCCCAAAGTTGGGGACTTGGAGTCCTCCGGGACTCCCGAATGTTTAAAGTTCAACAGTAGAGGCCAAAACACCTCAGATTGGGGTGTTCTTGATGTCATTGGAAAGGTCTTGAAGTGTAGATGTCCAAAATGGCCTCATATTGGTCATTTGGACATCTGCAGCCCAAGTTATGGGCAAAAGAAGGGCCGGGAGTCAAACTGGCAGTTTGACTCCCGACCACAAAAAGTCGGGAATCGACCTCTTGATTGGAATGTGATGGGGCGTTGGAAAGCTCTTGAGGAGCGCTACAACTTCGGTTCAAACCTCACTCCAATTGAAGGTCGGAGCCAGGAGTTGTGAGTGTCCAAAGTCCCGGGAGTCCAACCCGGGACAGTTTCAGGAGTCCTTGGGAGTCCCGGGAAAAATGTGCCATTCGGATGTAGCTCCTGCAGGGAGGTGCAGAGAATACTATATGGGGGAAGGTGGTGGCTTCCCCCGAGTCCGGGCCATGGTGAGTCTTGTGTGTCAAAGTGCCCGTGGCTTGTCCCGACACCCAAGGGTGTCCCGAATGCGAACTAACCCTCTTGTGGTTGGTTTTTGGATGCAGATTCAAGCTTGATAATCTAGTCCCTCTTCCTAGTCTAATCCCGGGACTTCTAGCACACCCCTCTACCCCTCTATAGTGCTGGAAGTCGGGAGCGGCCCCCAAGTCCCAACTTTCCGCAACTCTACATAGTTGAACCCTCAAGTGGGCTCAACAAGGGACTTAAGAGCGCGTTATAAACTCAACCATTGGTTCCACCTAGATATCACTCCAAAGTTGTTATAACTACCACCCACCATGGCCACAGGATAATGGAACATATTGGTCACATTCCATTATAGTCCCCCCCACCAACCTTGATTAACCCATTGATTAGGATTGCATATTTACATTACACATAGATTCCACCACTGGTTCCACCCCAGTATCATGACAAACTTGTAATCACTACAACCCATCACGACCATTGGATTATGGAAGATATTGGTTACATTCCATTTTATTGCCACGCACAACTTTGAACCCATTAATTAGGGTTGCACCACTTACATTACATTCAAACTTCACCATTGGTTCTACCCCAATACCATTCCAAGCTTGTAATCATCACAACTAACCATGCCCCCTTGATAGTGGGATGTCCTTGACTATGTACCTAGATTGCATTATCTTCACTACATCATTAAATTCCAAAAAACTATCACTGCACAAGGTCATTCTACCCTTTGTTCCTCCACAATATCATTCCAAACTTTTCAAAGTAGGTTGTGTTGATGATAAGTTTGGAGTGATTTTGTGGTGTAACCAATCGTGGAGTCACCCTATAGTGTAAGTGGCCTCTTTGTCAAACCCATCACCATGATTACACCACTTACATTACATAATCATTCCACAATTGGTTCCACTTCAATATCATTCCAAACTTGTAACTGCTTCAAATCACCATGCCCATTGATAATGAATGTAATGGTCACATTCCATTCTACCACCATGCATTGTGATTCCCCTTGGTCACGTCTAGAGCACTCACACTTCTTGCGACAACAATAATTTAACGACAATATTTTTACAAGCTTGTCATGACAATAACCTAACTTGCCCACTTCATAATGGAATGTATAAAATATATTCCATTCCACCACCTTAATATAGCTTAGATCACTTACAATACTTGGTTGGTTTCACATAGCTTCCACCCTAATATCACTTGTGACTTGTAACATTTGGTTAAAACCAACCATACACAATTGATAATGGAATGTATTGGTTCCATTCCACTTTACTTCCAACCACCACATTGAATGCATTGACCAAGTTTGGTCCACTCATACAACACTAAGACTCAAATAGTGGTTCTACACCAATATCCAACTAGACTTGTAATTAATGTAGCCTACCACACACATTTCATAGTGTCCAATGATTTAACTACATTCCCTTCATAATACATGGACATTTCACCATTATTCTCACCGGAGTATCACTAGATAGAACTATCATCCCTTCCACATTCCACCCATGTTATGCTCCAAAATCTACAAATTTCTATCAATAAACTATGTACCCAATTAAAAAGCATCCACAATGTAGTTTTGTCTTGGAATTAAAATGTTCAAACTTGAACTTGAAGCCCTTAAACATGGACTTGCATAAACCTTAAAATTTTCATTTGAAACAATGTAAACTTACAAATGCACATTAATATTGTGCACATATAAATCACGATTCAAATGGGTTCGTAACAATGATTTCAACATGTTCATGTGAAACACACACATGTATTTCTTTAGTTGCCACATAGTTTGTCATGTCATGTTCATGAATTCCTTGTAATTCCACCATGATTAGCTTCTTGAACTAGGCCCACCTTTCAAGGACTTCATTGTTGTTCATTTCTTCTTCATTGGGATCCCACATTCGATGTTGAATATGTGGATATAATGCAAAGTACTCTGTGTAGAACCTTAATGCCTCATCATACATATAACCAGAAGCCATGCAGGCTTATGGCTGAGCCCTACTCCTTACATACTTCTTTAAGACATTTAAGTATCTTTCCACTAAGTAACACCATCTAGCACCCATTGGGCCACATATCTCTAATTTGTTTACTAGATGAATTATGAGATGAGTCATCAAATGAAAGATTGCAGGTGGAAACCATATTTTTAAAAGGCATAATGATTTGGCCACATATCTTTACAAATTGGAAAGGTCATTTGGATTGATCACCTTTGCACATATTTTGCCAAATGTTCTTTTGAATCGTATAATTGCCATTTTAAGGCCTAGTTGCAGAAGATTACACATTACAAGTGGTAATATTTGTTATACCATGACATAGTGATCATGGCTTTTCATGGCAAACAACCTTTTCAGACCAACATGTTTCCTAAATGCAATTAAGTATCCTATTGGAGCATGAATGCCTATCATAAAATCAAAGAATGACTTTGTTTTCTTCTTATGTGAACACAAATGGGTTTATGGGTTTGAAAAAAAATTGTAGCTTTAAACCTCTTTTGTAACCATTGATGTTGTACACCTACCTCTTCCATGTCTTTCCACATCTCCACAATGTCCTTTTCACTAGACAAATATTTCAACAAGTTGTGCATTACGTCCAATGTATTTTGGATAGGTAGTTATTACATACATGAACCCACATCATTTAACCAATGATTATGCATGTTATGGAATTATTCCATTCAACCATCCAAACCTTATAATGATTCCTTAGTGGAATCATAATTGACAAGTAATTATTTTATAGTGGAACAATAGAGGTCTTCGAATAATTATTAGTGGATAAAAAGTGGTTTTGATTTAATGACCCACTATTGGAGCATAGTGGTTTTCTAGTCACCAACTATTAGAAGCATGTTTATCAACCTTTAGTGACTAACTTTTTGAAGCATAATGGTCCATTGGTGACTAAATATTGGAAGCACAATGGTCTTCTAACACCTCACTAGTGAAATGCCCATGTTAGCATGTTGTACCTTCCAAAAGTCTAGTCTAAACAAGATGGACAACCACTTCACTCCAATTTTCCTTATAGGGTCATCTTTTGTAGGCCACCAACCACTTGCAATCCACTAAGATCATGTGTTAGCATGGGTAATAATACTTGTAACATTCACCCTTGGTGGAGGATGTCCATCCTTTCGAACCCCACCAAAGACAACTAAGCCATATCATAATTCATGATTCATTAGTAACCACCTCATATGTTGGCATGAGTACACATTCTTGTGCATTTTTTTCAATCGACAAGATATTGTGTGTGCTAAACATATGGGGCATCCCTAATATCCCTTTGTGATAAGGCTTACAATTGTACCATATGTTGGAAGGTCATGAATTGTCTAGAGTAGGACAACTTGCATATTAAACTTTGCTTCACCATTAAATGTGGCAACGTCTTGTACATGCACCCCAATTTCACGTAATTCTTTCAACTCTTCCACCAAAGGCTCTAAATAGACATTGATGTTGTCACCAATGATAGACTCAAGGCAAAGGATGATTAGTGATAACATTATGAAGTGTTTTTTGGTTGTTAACCAAGGTGGCATGTTATAGTTCAATATTACAATTGACCATGTTGACCATGTTGATCACTTCTTTTTGAAGGGGTTTACACCATCTATTACAAGGCCTAGCCGCACATTACATGCCTTTTGTGCAAACTTTGACCGCCTTTCATTTATGAATTTTCATTGACGTGAATCTACTACATGTTGCACCATGCCATCCATGCCAAACTTGACAAAGTTAACCTTTGATAAAGTGGGATTCTCTTAAGTTTGTCAACTACTTCATGCTATGTGGTTTAATTTGGATCTTTCATTTCAACTTGTCCCCCCATATTTGGTTGTGTTTCATTAGTAGTTGCAACTTGAGCTACCATGCCATTATCTCCATGTTTTATTCATGGTGGGTTTACCTTATAATCAACCCCTACCATTCCCACACCCATACTTGGTGCTTCCATGGGGATGCCATAATCATTTGCTACCACACATTCTTGCCCAAGAATAACTGCAAAGCTCGATGACAAAATGGCACCCCCTCTCATTAGTATCGTTTGCCTATTCATACACCACATCCATTTTCATTCCATATCTTATATGCCCCTTATCAAAGCTTTCATCATTTTCCAAATGTTCAACCTTTAATGGAATATTGTTTTGCTTTAAATTCATGTTTTCCATGGGTTGATCCATGGCAGCAAATGCCTCATTTACAAGCCAAATCATGTCCATGTTTTCATCCATAGGTTGGACATTGCCATTCATGGGTGCAAATGGTGGTCAAACAAGATGTCTCATCCATTCCTCATTAGATGAATCATATCACTAGTAAAAATCTTGTCATTTGTAACCATTCCATGTGCGATTATGTGCAACTAAATGTTGCTTATGACTACAAATGGTTGCTTATGTGACTACTTTTCAAATTTGGATGAATTTTGGTCTTCCTTTCAACTAAATTACAAATGTGTGAAAGATCATGGATGCTGGTTATTGGTGGCCAACAATGAATTGAAACATTCATGAACATTGTTGAACCTATGATCAATGTCAAAAAACAAGTAACTTGTTGACCTAAAATTTGGCCAAATTAGTTACTACATTACATTAAGAACCATTTCAAAAATGGGGATTGGATTTTATTAGACATGTTAAACCCATTATTACCCATGATGTGTTTGTTCAGAACAAGTTGATTGCGCTAGATCTAATTTCTTCTAACTAGTGGAACATATCATTATGGTCACAAAACCGGTTCATTGAAACCAAGTTTCAATTTGGAGACTACGTATTATGGTTTCCAGGAGTTGTTTCCAAACATGTTCCAAAATTTCAAAGACAATGGTTTGGACTTTATAGGATTCAATACATTTTGCCTAATAATATTATTTTACTTGTCACCATTGATAAGTTTGATCCTAATTTAGTGCTTGTTAACATCAACAAGTTGAAGCCATACAAGTTCCTTGAAAATATAACTTTACAACCTATATTAACTAAACTTAATGACCTGGCCATTGATGAACTTGAACCACTACTTGTTGAACCTAAAGACCTTCAACTTGTAGAATTTGAACAAGTTAGTAATCATTTGACACCTAATAGTATTAAAGGAACAAATGTGCCTATTCATTATTACCATGATGTGTTTGTTCAGGACAATAATGTGACTATTAGTGATGATCAAAATGACACATTTAATAATGCAATTATTGATGCTTACATTTTAGGAATCTTTAACCCTAAAGGTTGCATCCATTCATAGCCACATAATCATTTTTAGTTGAAACAATATAAAGAATCGCCACAATTTTCATTTTGTTTTTTCATTTTTGCTTCTTCATATTGATAAAGTCCATGAGTGAGAGCACTTTAGAAAAGCTAAAACGAGAAGCAAGAAAGAAAGAACTTTAAAGAAAAGCTAAAACTTTTTAAAAAGAGTAGATAAAGAAGGAGGAAATATAACAAGTTCATTTAACTAGAGTAATTTATGTAGAATCGCTAGCTTTGCGTGCACCTACAATAGAAGAGATTAGAATTTTTGAATAGGAGCAAAGAAGTAATGAAACAATGCATAAGACTTTGAAAAACCGTGACAAAGAACTGGTCACAATCAAAACACAAATGAATAGGGTCCAACATGAGAACTAGAACTTGTCCAATAAGTTGATATAGGCAAAAAAAGGTTGTTAGGAAAACATAAAACCTGCAACAAGAGTATGCCGAATTTGACTAACTCAACTAGAAAACCCATAATGATTTGAAGCATCTCCAAGCTGATTTGGAGCAAATGATGTGAGATTATGCCAAAATGAAAGAGTTAAGTTTGGAACAACAAAATGTCATAATTGGTTTGGAGCAAACCTATCAAGACCTCAAAAAGCAACATGTAGTTGCCCACATAGAGTTTGAAAGGGAAAAACAAAACGTAACTGCCCAAATCCAGGACTAGAAAGGTCAGTATGAAATAGTCAAGGTACAATTGAACAAACCTAGCCCCATTCTACATGTTAGGATGAACAATAGGTTGAAGGAATTTGAGGAATTATTGCTAGACAATACACTATTCAAAGTCTAAAACCATATTTTGGGAGACAAAAATCCCAAGTGGAAGGAGTGTTGTTAAACTATTCAAGAGTTCATGGAGGAACATATTCAAGATAGTATGGAGCTAGTTCGCTCTAATGAACAAAGTTACCAACTTGAGCTGCATGCCTACCAAACCATGATCTTGATTTCAAATACAAACCCCCAAGTTTTGTGTTTATGGAAATTGGAACCAATAGTAGAATTCCAACAACGCCATTTGTGGTACAACCTATTGCCATCACCAAACCAATTGGTCCACTAAGAGGTGGAACATGTTTAGAAAGCATACCCTTACATATTTTGATTTTTACTATATTTATTCCAATTAATATTGTTGTCAATAAACTTGTGGAAGACAATGAGAGATCTGATAAGGAACAAATTGAGCCTATTTAATCCTTCATTCATCGTACTAGACATTAGATTAGAATCTTTGGAATTTTTATCTACTAATTCACCTTTGACCTCACACTAGATAGGTGTAGGTTAGGAGGTTACTTTAATCTCAAATACCCCACATGCCTTGGAGGTATTCACACCCATAACAACCTTTGAAAACACACCTAATTGATAGAAAACTAAAACGCCACCAAATTTTCAAATTTTGAGCAAAGTCAAACCTGTGGAAGAAGTAGGTGTTAAACTTATCAAAGAAGCCATCAGTCAACTAATTATAGAAGGCCATTTAACTTAGGACTTTGAACTAATATTTTAAGGACAAAATGTAAATTCCAAAGGAGGATAATATTACCTAGATTTGGCAACAAGTGACCTAATAGGTTGAAAATGTAAGCAAGTTGTTAAACTTAATAGGTGTCTTAACTTGTTATTTAACTTAACTTGTAGTATTGACCTAACCAATTATTAAATCTAGTAGGTAATGTTATATTGGGTTAAGAAGATAGGTTGACAAGTTAGTCAACAGGTGATCCGGAAAACCTGCATTTGGTAGAAATGGTAATTGAATAGGTAGTTAAATAAGGTGTAGTTTTTTGAAATTTTGGACTATCAGTTTAGGTACTAGCTAATGATTGTTTATAATGGTCAGTCATGATTATTGTATTTTGAAATAGTTAGTATAAGACTAGGAGGACAAACTTGTTGAAGAGGTTTTGGAATTCATTTTTGATTGTGTGTTTCAACCTTCATTTATGAAACATGAATCATTTTTATTTAGCCAACTTCCTTCAAGTTTTGAGTAATTTTTGTACATGTTATTTAGGATTTGTAGCCATAATTAATATAATTTAATTTAGTTTAGTGATAAATAGTTTAATCTAACTTAATTTAGCCATAGTTAGTCTAACATTATTTAATTTAACTTAATTTAATTTAGCCATAATTAGTTTACTTAAGCTTAAATTAGCCATGGTTAGTTTAACATGATTTAATTTAATTTAGATGCAGTTAGTTTAGGCTGGCCTAAGTTAGCATGGGGTTAACCTTAATACTAGAGGTACATAATACTATTATACATAGTTTATGTAGATATATTAAGTATATTAATTAAAATATGTATAGATTTAGGCCACTATTTTTATGACACATGTCCATGTTGGACACAATTAGTTGCACACATAACCATATGGCCCAAAAATTATGCAATACCAAATTTGTAGTTGCAAACATGATTGAAATAGTCAAAAGCAACAAGTAGTTGCATGCCAGTTACATAGTGACTGGTTGCAAACAACATGATTTTTAGTAATGTTAGGAAAATAGTAAATATTTTATCGTGTGGATATACCAATCAAAAGGCTTGTCCCCAACAAAATAAATAGGATCCTACCTACCTACTTAGCCTATGTTAGGTAGCCTATTCTAGTATCCTAAACTAGCGTAAGATAGGTTATAATTAATTAATTATAATAATTAATTTCTGTAATATTAATATTTAGTTACTATAATTATTTTTTTTAAATTTAAATTTTTTTTTGTAATTATAATATATCTTTTTTGAATAAATGAAAAATTGCCACATGTTTTATGGCCATTGGATCTTTAAATTACCACATGGTTAAATCCTAACCAACCATCAATGGCACATTTGGGAGCACACGACTATACCAAATGTAGTCACAAGTTGAGGTTCCATGTCATACTAAAGATCATCCATAACAATGTATGAGAAATTATGGCTAGTCGTAAAGTTTTTTACTACATTTTCAATTTCATGGCCATGTTATGTTTTTTGCGATTAATTGTCTTATGGCACTTGTCCAAAGCAACTAGGATATTTTCAATTGCATGTGTCCATTAAAATTACAAATGAGTTGCAAATTCAATCATTGATTTTCAAAATTCTTCTAATGCTATTAGAGTTTATGAATGCCACCTTCTCTTACTTGGCACATTTCTCAAATGATTGTGGATATTTTTTTTCCTATTGTGAATTTTTTTGTTTTCAACTAATCTTATGGTCATTGGTTGGTTCGTGATGTGTTGGAATTTGTCAAAACAATGTTTAAAATTGAAGGAATAAATTACAATCCTATTAGCCCAAGACATGATGATTCCAAGATTGCTTTTGAATTGGCTTTGCTTGCTTTCAACATCAAAAGGGAAGTTTGTGATGTTAAAGAATTTTCTTTTTCTTTTTTAAAAAATATATTTAAAAAGGAAATGGTCAAAGAAGTATGAATCCATGTTTTTTATTGTTGGTTTTTTGGTTCACCAAATCCTAGGCATTGTAGGCTCACAAATTGAGACAAATTTAAAAATCAAACAATCAAACAAAGTTAATATTTGTGAACAAAAATTGGCAAAATGATCTTAAGGTTGGATGGGAAGCTCATTTTTAGTTTTAGTAAAGTTGATTAAAACAAATGTGGATTTAGAAGAAACGTTTGAAATTTTTGAAAATGCATTTGAGCGAGATGAAATTGTGGAAAATATAATATTTTAGACACAAGTCTTTGCATTTGACTTTTTTATTAATTATTTCTTTTGCAAGTTGCAATTTTAATAAATAAATATCTCAATTTTTCAAATAAAAAATAATTCAATAACTAGTTTGTGAGAACTAGTTTTGAAAATTGGTTGTTATTAAATGTATGAAAACTAATTGGAATTTTTTTTCAAAATTTAAAAACCCTAGCCATGTATTCTAAAGATGATTTTTTTAAAAAAAACTAGAGATGAGTCTTAAAAGCTCTTCTAAGATTTGGACCTAACATTTTTCAAAAAAATGAGAACCATCCAACATTGGTTTATACCTCCTTCGCGTACTATCATGTATGTTTTCAGAAAACTTTTCATAAGACCCACCATCCAAGGAATGACTCTCCATATATTCAATGAAAAAAGGGTATTGTTTAATGAATTTCAACGATTAGAGATGAAGGCAAAATTTCATGAATGAACTTCACATGTGAAGCATGAGCATAAAAATATGAAATGAATTACATTATGAGGTTACAATTGCTTTTCCTTTGATTAACTAGGCTAAAGTTGATGGATGTTACCCACCATAGTTTATGGTTTTAAGTTTCAACTACACATTCAAGTCCTCATTTTGCATTGGTTTGCATGAATAGGTGGAAGGAGAACGTGTTTATGGCACAAATGTTTTTGCAATGGTATTGGTCGCTTACATACTTCTTGATAATGATAGTGATGCATTGATTCTTGTTGGTTCATTCTATTTATATCCTGCAAACATGATGTCACATATGTCTTGGATAACATAGCTTCTTGGGAATTAAATGTACGACATGGTCCTTGAACCCATCAAAAACTCTCCCAAATCATCTCCATGACAACTACATGATTGCTCACCAAACATGCATGTGGCCATGTTAAAATCATCACAAATCTTTATGATTGGTAAAGTTTGTGGCCTTCAAGTCTAAAGATGTCATTTCAAACTCATAATAGAAACTACCTTCAATGTTCTAGATTGTGACCTCCAAGTTTATGTACAAACCTTACTTACATGCTATTCCATATGCATATTAATTTTGAGACTTGGTGATTGAGACTCAAAAAAAATTCAGTCATTATAGTATCATGCATTCTATATTTAATTTTAATGTTAGAATTAAAATTTTAATGTAGAATGTTAAAAAAAATAGACAAGAAAACAATTCTTGGCTACCCATTCTTGAACATTTATGTCACTCATCAGAAATTGTAAAAAATATGAACAAATCAAGTTTAAATATTAAAAATGTAAAATTAAAAATGATTATTTAAGCATGTAAGGTTTAATCGATGGAAATATTGTACATGCAAATGATTGGAATAGGCCCACACAACCATTCGCTACCTTCAAATATTTTGGTGCATGTCTTATTAGAAAGTTGATTTGCAAGGTGCCATCTCCTTCCCCAAAAGCTAGAATAGACAAATTCAAGTAATTTGTAGATTGAAAGGTGATATTGAGAGGGAACTAATTGCATGGTGAGAAAGGCAAGCCTTTTGTTCTCAATCACAAACACAATTTCCTTCCGAAGATACATGTGAGAGAAGGAATTTGAGACCATAGGTAATTCAAAAGGGATAGGGATCTTTGTGGGAGTGCTAAGACCAATCACAATCACTCTAACATTTGGTACAAACAATGTCCTCTACTAATTTCCTTTGGGTAAATTATCATAAAGTTAGTGTGAAACATAAAGTTCACATAACATACCTAAACTCTAACCATGGATTATGGAACATGCTATTGAAACATCAAGGTTAGTGAAATGTCATGTGGTAAAAATCATATATTTCTCCTAGACAAACATTAAACAATATTGAGGTTTTCAATGCTACAAAATCCATGCCATGTTGATGCAACCCTTCTTTCTTTCAATGGCCATTGGGATGTGTATACAAGCATGCACGTGTGAGGCAATTTGGAAATTATTGCTGCTGTGAAAGGCTTGAGCATAGCAAGTTCTTGTTAAACAAGGGCCTACCTAAACAATGAAGTTCAAGTACCCCAAGTACATTGAAGACCAAATAATTGTTTATTCTCCACCCAACATTGAAGGGCATTTTAGATAGTGTGGAAAGCTTTGGCAAACTTGGAAAGCACACACTAATAAAATGATTTTTCATATTTTTTACCTAATTTAGTTATGATAGTGAAAGGGTTTTCTTTTTCATATTTGTGATGTAGCACAAGTTGTGATCATCCATGTAATATGATTTAGCCAAATTTGGCTAGAAACAAATTATGAAGCTAGAGACATCTACAAACCCTTCTAATTTCATTTTAGTGAAAACAATTAAATCCACCACTTGTGGTGATATGATTGGCCTAGGGTCATTTTCATAAACCTGTAGCAATTGCCAATCCATATCATGAATTAACCAAAAATCATAAGGAAAGTGGGCAAAATTGGTTTGAAGGGGATGGCATCAAAGTTTGTCTTAAGATTAAGGTCATTTAAACTTTCAAGAAGTAATGAGATGAGAATAACATTGTTAAAACCATAATTTTGCTACCAAATTTTATTAGAAATTTGTTCTTAATTTTATGGATTGCAACAATATACAACAATATTTGATATTTGGATCTTAACACAACCATTCTAGAACTAAGGCTTTCTTGTCTTTTCAAAAGTACACATTTGTTCACAAAAATGTATTTTGGTTATTTGTAATCTTGATGTTAAAAAATAAACTGATATTCTATTTCATTTTCAAATTGGGTTTCAAAAGACATTGAAGATCATGAGCTTTATGTTCCAAGGTTGGCAATGAAACTGTTGTTAATGGTTAGTTAAGTGAGGAAAGAGTCAAATTTGAAGCTACAGTTTCTTGAGTTGCTACTTATCTAGTTTTCAGTGGTTTCATGCTTTGAACAAAACTTGATGGAACTGAAATGTAGCTACAAACATTTGATATGGGTGCATTCATTGTTGAAGTACCTCCCAAAAATCATAGAAATATTTAATTATTTTTCCATTCTATATCTAGGATGAACTTAATTGAGAAGAATGCAAAATTTTTAAATATCATAATTCATACATGATGTTGGTGATTTTTCACATGCATATATTGTTGTGTATCAATATTTTGTTTTAAATTCAAAATTATTATTTTTAATATATTCTTGACTTGAATTTATTTTTTGGCATGATTTTTTCTTGCACATGAGTGACTTGCACCTAGAGCTTTACAAACTCCAAATCCAATGAATACAAATAAATTAAGCAAATGGCCAAAAAAAAAAATCATTTTCTATGTAGCCTTATAGAAGGAATTATGTGACCTTATAAATTGTCATAATATGGTTTATAATTTAATCAAGTGCATCCGGCAATGAACATTGGTAAACATAGATGAAAATATTGTCATGCCAAATATACATATTAAATATTCATGTTATGTTATACCTAGTCATGTGCTAGATGTTATATTATACGAGCATGTTATGTGATATTATTATATAGTGTACTTATGTCATGTTATGGAGTCATGGCATGCAAAGTGATACTTTGTTTATTCCCAAAAACATATAATGTTTAGGAACACATGATAATTTGTCACATTTGGTTTTGGGTAGGTGGAGTCTAGCTGCTCCAGCAATTAAAAAAAAATCATACATTCTACAAGGCTTTTGAAACAAGGGGTGTGTCACACTGTGGCCTTGCCATAATTTACATTTAAAAGTATTTTAGGGCAAAAGAAGAGTTATGGAAACTCAAATATTTCACCATGCAAAAATACAATCTTCCAAAAATCCTCTAAAAGAAACCAAAGTCCTTCAAGATATTATAACTCTACAACTAATCTCCAGTTTCAACACAAGCCAAAATATATCATCTTTCAAAAATCCTGATATAAAAATAGACCTATTATTACCTAGGGGCCAAAATCTCTTAAGCTACTATACTCTAGATAATGAATCTAAACACAATATCCTTGCCTTGGTAGGCAAGGCCAACAAGGGGTGTGTCACACTGTGGCCTTGCCATAATTTACATTTGCAAGTATCTTAGGGCAAAAGAAGAGTTATGGAAACTCAAATATATATTTCACTATGCAAAAATACAATCTTCCAAAAATCCTCTAAAAGAAACCAAAATCCTTCAAGATATTATATAACTCTATAACTAAATCTCAAGTTTCAACACAAGCCAAAATCCTCACATAAAAATAGACCTATTATTATTACCTAGGGGCCAAAATCCATTAAGCTACTATGATCTATAATGAATCTAAACATAATATCGTTTGCCATGGTAGTAGCCTGCAAAGCCAACAAATTACACTAGATCTCATGATAGTTCTTTTCCACACTAACTGCAGTGCAGTCGACAGTCCAGACGTCTAGACTCCATCCCACTGGAGGTTGTTTCAATTGGGTGACTTGCCTTTTTCCTCGAACACAACAAGAGCCTCCCAACTGCATGCATGCATGCAGACTACCCGCCCACAACAGCACCTCGCAAGAGCGCTCGCGAGCTCGTCTATGATCTAGCTTGGGTTGAGAATTTGGACATTTGGTGTACGGAAGAAAAAAAATGCAGCCGGGATCGAGTAGTAGTAGTGGAGTTTGTGTTGCATCTGATTGCAGTAGGAAAACCCTTTCAGGTGATCATCATGTGGGTCTTGGTCGTGGTCCAATGCAGTTTGCGGATCTGACGACGTTGCAGCCGCGAGGAGGTGGTAGTCACTGCACTGGGTCGTCGTCGTCGTCGAGTGCCAGTACTAGTGAAGTGGATGATCGCGTTTCTACAAGTGTGCTTGCAACATGCGGCGTCAGTATGCAGGAAAGTTTGGAGAAGAATCGTGATGATGATGATGATGATGATATGGAGCCGGAATTGAAGAAATGGGCTGCGCTCGAGAAGTTGCCTACTTACGATCGCCTCCATACCGCGCTTCTTGAGCTCGACGACAAGGATGAATTAGTGGGATCTATGGTCGCTGCTGCTGATAGCAGACTGCAATTTATTCGTACTCTGGTGCCTGTGGACGTGAGGAAACTGGGGAAAGGACAGCGTCAACGAGTCGTGGAGAAAGCACTTGCGACTGATGATCAGCAAGATAACGAACGACTATTGCTTCGCATCAAAGAGCGCATTGAACGGTGAGCACACAAATGCTAGTGATCCGTCATGAATTTTGTTGATCATGTGGGTTTGTTTAATCTCTCTTGATGGAGAGGTTTCTTGGATTGATTTTTGTGGCGGGCTTGCGGAGGAGGAGTCGTCGATGCATGAGTTGCACAAACTAATTGTGTGGAAGTAAAGTTTTATAGTACACACATAAATTTGTTTTGGGATTTGAATACTATAATTTTGTGAATGCTGCTGCAGTGTGGGAATGGAGTTGCCAAAGGTGGAGGTGCGATTTCAACACTTGTTTGTGAACGCTGATGTCTACTTCGGAGCTCGTGCTCTGCCAACTCTTTTCAATTTCGCCCGCAATGCATTCGAGGTAGACCACACACACACATACATCCTCCAAAAATCTTGGCGATTTCAAAACATTTTTTCCTTGAAATGTGAAGATTTTTTTGGAAATTTTTTCCCAAAAAGTTCCCTTGATCATGTTGCTCAGGAGGCTTTTTTTCTAGCAAAATGGTTGAATTTTCGCCACAAAAAGAATCACTGGCTTAGAATTGGATTATGAACAATATTTCAAATGTTCTCAAGTTTTAATCAAAAACAAACTTTGACATTGTGATCATCTCTGTGGCAAAAACTCGAGTGTATGATCATCAAGCAGGGTGTCCTGGAGTCTTTGAAAATTTGCCAAACAAACAAGTGCGACCTTGGCATTCTGAATGATGTGAGCGGTGTTATCAGACCTGGAAGGCAAGTGCAGCAAATTGGGAACTCAACCCTAGAGCCACTAGAAGTTGCATAAATACTCTTTTATTTCAAGTGTTTCATAAAATATACAAAGAGTTAATTCCCCTAACCTTGAAGCATATGCAACTATTAAAGTCATGTATTTTGCAACCTACAAGATCATGCATGTGCACACCGTTAACATCTTAACAATTTGCCCCTTATAGTAGTATATTGTACCCTTGTGCATGGTTGTGCCAGAATGACATTGCTGCTGGGACCGCCATGCTCTGGAAAATCAACACTGCTGCGAGCTCTTGCTGGCAAACTTGACAAAAACTTGAGAGTAAGCAGTTGAACGTCCATCAATTCCCACTTGCTGAACTATGTAGCCTTGAGTGATGTCCTCCTCCAACTTCTCAAGGGATTGTTGTAATAGATCTGGAAACTTTCTGATCTGGACCTACTACAGTGATCATTTCATCAAGGGTTGTTTTTGTTCAATTTTGTCAAATGGGTGGATTGGTAACAATCCATGACATCAATGACCTAAATCTCACTAGATGTCAGAGAGGATTTATTCTGAGAATCCCACTTCGTTCTAGTGACCTCCATGACTTGAGCCCATTTTCTCCCAAGAAAAGATTTACCCTAAGTTTGTACCTTTGGCAGCTTGCTTTTTTTTCTACCAAGCTGCAAAAATTTACCCCAAAAAAAACGCCAATTTTGATGTCTCTAGCTAGAAATTACTACTAGAGCTCCAGACAAACAATACATCAATCAGCTGCATGATCTGTTTGTGACAGAGGTCAGGAGTGATCACATACAACGGACATACCATGAAAGAGTTTGTGCCACAAAGGACATCTGCGTATATCAGCCAAATGGATAACCACATTGGGGAGCTTACAGTACGAGAAACTCTGGATTTTGCAGCTCGCTGTCAGGGAGTGGGATATAAGTATGGTATGCATGCATCAGATGATCAATCAAACTTGAACTGCCTGCAGAGATTTCATCTTCGGTGTCATCCTGCTGAGCTATAGTAACACAGTGGGTCACACATTGCAATGTCATGATCTCTATGCTGTTGTGCTCAGAAGAGAAAATTCTCACTGTACTTCTGATGACTCTGGCCTTTGCTGATGATGGCTGTTGCAGATATGCTCACAGAGCTGGCCCACAGAGAAAAGCAGCAAAATATTCATCCAGATCCTGACATTGACGCCTTCATGAAGGTGAGCTGCTTAAGAGTCACAGATTTTGATCTGGTCAGGACTGTCAAGACATTCAACTTGTAATTGTGATTCCCTCCAAGTTGCTGGTGAATGGATCATGAATGGCTTGCAGATTGGTCAATGATTGTCAGAGCATTGCAATTTTCTAGCTATGAAATCTGCAAGTTCAGGCAGCAGCCTGGATGATAATATGGATATGGATCTGATTCAATCTGGAATTTAGTGCAGGCAACTGCTGTGCAAGGAAAGAAGCACAGCATGACTACAGACTACATCATGAAAGTGCTTGGCCTGGAATTCTGTGCTGACACACTCGTTGGGAATGACATGCTTCGGGGTATCTCTGGTGGTCAGAAAAAACGGGTCACTACAGGTGAAAAAATATACTTCAGTGCCCATCATTCATTAAAAACATTGATAATCAATGCACCAGGCCCATCTGCAGATTCTCCCTTGAAATAAATATAATTTATCCAAAGGAAGCTCTGGCCAGGGGTGGACAGATTTGAAGATATACATGTAATCTGGCAACATGTGACCTCAATAGACTTCTGAAAATTTTGCAAAAACTTCCTTCATGTTGCATCAAAAGTTGTGACATTTTTGAAATGATGTGCTGAACTCTCCACAGGTGAGATGGTAGTTGGCCCAAAGAAGACCCTGTTTATGGATGAGATCTCTACAGGGTTAGACAGTATCACCACTTTCCAAATTGTGAAGTGCATTCGCAACTTTGTACATTTGTTGGAGGGAACAGTGCTCATGGCTCTCCTGCAACCTGCACCAGAAACCTTTGAACTCTTTGATGACATACTCCTCCTAGCTGAGGGTCAAGTTGTGTTCTTAGGACCCAGGGAGAAGATATTCAACTTCTTTGAAGGTCTTGGTTTCAAACTTCCACCCAGGAAAGGCATTGCTGATTTTCTTCAAGAGGTAAGGATCAGTTTTTCATGCTCCAGGCTGTCAGCCAGTACATCACTGACCTCCCATCTTGCAAACATATCATCCACACTGGTGGAAAGAGATGATGACTGAGCTCTTGATGGCATGTGCTTCATGTCATCAAATGTGCTTTGTGGGCACTCAAATGTTTGATTTGTGGATCCTTGTTGGCTAATTCGTTTGCAATAAAAATCACCCACAAATTCTTCATGAATGCTTGGAATTGCTTCTAACTAGCAGTCTTGAAGACATGCTTGTGCATAAGCCCTGTAGGGTGGAAAACTCCAGCACGAGCAGTCATTCCTAATTGGCAAAATAAGAGTTCTCTCCTGGGCCTCCTTGCTTGTCATGACTATTTTGCATTGTACTGTATGTTGTCCTGTGATTTGTCAGGTCACATCAAAGAAGGAACAGGAGAAATACTGGACAGATGAGAGCAAGACCTATGAGTATATCCCAGTGGCAAGGATGGTGAAAAAATTTCAGGAGTCTGAAGTTGGACAAGAGATAACAAATTACCTTGCAACACCTTATAACAGAGCCTCCAGCCATCAGTATGCCCTTGTCACCACCAATTTTGCACTGTCGAAATGGGAACTCCTCAAAGCATGTACAGAAAGGGAGTGGTTACTCATCAAAAGGAACAAATTCATATACATATTTCGTACATGTCAGGTACTTAATCTGATTCACACTACTCTGTCCGAATTATGCTATCAACAAATTTACTCTCTTTCTACATCCAAGTCTCATACACAAGGGGAAAAAAGATTTGAACCCATTTCTGCTTTGATCTATCTCTCACTGAACAAATCATGTCTATGTATAGAATTAGAGCCCTATTGGATGTCATTATCAGCAGTACCCGAGTGCACCCACTAAAAGAAAATTGCACACAAAAATAGCTGAACGAATTCTTTGACATTTGCTTCCATTTTGCTAGGCTCTACTCCTCCAAGTTACCTTCTTCTCATGCATGCAGGTGGGTGTTGTGGCATGTATCACAGCAACTTTATATCTCCGCACCTGGTTGCATCCAGTGGACCATGAATCTGGTGATATTTATTTGAGTAGCTTCTTTTTCGCATTGGTGCACATGATGTTAAATGGGTTTTCAGAGATGTCAATAACCATAGCTGGGCTTCCTGTGTTCTATAAGCAACGGGACAGTCTGTTTTACCCAAGCTGGGCCTTCTCCATTCCCAGCTGGATATTGCGGCTACCATACTCAATCGTGGAGGGAGTCATTTGGTCTTGCATAGTCTACTACAGTATTGGGCTCGCTCCAGAGCCTGGCAGGTGAGAGTCTTAAAATTATTGTGCAAGATATATAATAACGCCAGACTTTCTACAGAAACTAATTTCTGAAGACAGATTTTTTTCTGTGTGTTATTCTAACTCAGGCTACCAGCTCTGTCTGTGAGTATAGACACCTAAAATTCTTATGTTTCAGTGGTACTCATGTGTGGATTGGTGGTAACAGGTTCTTCCGGTACATGCTTTTACTGTCTCTTATGCACCACATGTCCATCGGACTATTTCGGTTTCTTGGAGCTTTTGGCCGTTCAATGGTTATTGCGAACACTATGGGGGCTTTTACTATCCTGATCACTTTCTTACTTGGTGGTTTTGTGATTGCCAAAGGTGAGGATTTTTCTCACAGGTGCATGCACCATGGGGAGATTTATAGATGGCAGTGTAAATTATTGCTGCAGCATCCCAATTTTATATGTTTTTAATGGCACAAGGTGCAAGCTGGGCATGTTTGTGTACAAGCTTCTTACATTGTCCTTTGAACCACTGCAGAGTATATACATCCTTGGTGGATTTGGGGATTCTGGATAATGCCTCTGTCTTATGCACAAAATGCCATCTCTGCAAATGAATTTCTTGCCCCTCGATGGAGGAAGGTAGGTGCTCCAAACCTCTTGTCTTCAATGTCATCTTGGATCCACAAAAATTAATTAATTACTTGTTGAAATCTTCTCTAGAATGAACTTCAGAATCAACCAAAGAATCTTCAAACGGCTGGCTGCTTATGTGCCCTCCACCGCAGTTTAAAATCTAGCCTGTGGTATGGCATTTAGTGAAACTGAAGCATGCCAGACTACCCAAGTTGATGGGTTTTTTGAAGCCTTGTTTCAGCAGTCTGCATACATATTGCTGACAAATCATAACTGAAGATTCTACCCATTGTTTTGGATTACAGTCCACTTTTAAATCCTTGTGCAAAGTTTTTTGTCCTTGGTTTCCGGTTTTTACTGAGGGAGATGACCAATATGCAATATTGCAGCTTGATGCAAACACTGGGGAGCCCCTATACTTGAGCATTCTCAGAGGGAGAGGTTTATCTACCAATGGATACTGGTACTGGATTGGTGTCGGCGTCCTTACTGGTTACACTATTTTGTTCAATATTTTTGTAACCTTGGCTCTGGGATTTCTGGAACGTGCGTAAATCTTTACTCTCACTTTAGACCTGTTATTATGTTCTTCTGGTTCTTCCATTTGTAGTTTCTGTGCATATCTGTTGAATTTTACCTTAATGGGACATGCATTAATTGACACCATTTTGGACCTTCTAACAAGCAGCTCTGGGTAAGCCACAAGCAGTAGTGCAAAAAGAAGCACAAGATGAGTCTAAGCACAAAAGTGGAGCTGGCTTAAAGCAACACCATGTGAAAAAGAGAACCCAGCTTCCATCTTGGCTGTTGCTACTTCATCGTCCCTTGCATTCCAATTTCTCAGGTAGAAAATCGCGGCAGAATATTACATTTCTTTTATAGCTAAATTTGCTTCATCTCTGGGATGCTATTTACCTCCTACATGCATTTGCTTACAGCAGTATAGATGGAGAATCTGCTACATCTACTACTGTAGATAAGACAGTTACAGAGTAGCTAGACTGTAGCTGTGGTGTGCGATTTGGCATCTAGCTATGGTTTTTCTAAGGCAAAGTTGCCGGTTATCCAGTGAATTTCCACTGTGAATTTAGTCATCATTGGCAGAACAGAAAACTTGGTACAAATTCTAAGCCTAGCACTAATCATGAGCATCATCTCTGGTGGCAAATGATGGTTGGAGAAGTGGGAATGGGTGGGTGGCATTAATGCAGCAGCAGCAGGGCAGCAAGTGAAACATCTTGCAGCACACACAAGCATAAACATGGAGGACTTACAAGGATGTCAGGATCAAGGCTGGGCACAGCAAAAGGGCATGATATTGCCATTTCAGCCGTTGACATTGAGCTTCAACAATATCTGCTACTATGTTGATATGCCCCATGTAGGTGGTGCTTCGCTGCTCACCTTGTGGCATATTAGTCTTTCAAATGTCTAGAATAGAAACATCAGTGAACACCAGATCAGATTTGCATGAGCTGCTAACATCCATCAGTGTATTACTACTGATCCGTGTGTCTCCCAACAGAAGGTACATGTTTAAATGTGGTTGCCTATTTCTAAGATTGAACCCTGATTTCCATAGCTTAACATCTCCCCATACATGTGACCCAAGGTTATGTATGACTCTGAAAGAGAATCATTTGAAAACTTCCCACTTTTTGCCTCCAATTTCAGGAAATGAAGGTTCAAGGGATTACAACTAACAGGCTGCAGCTGCTACGGAATGTGAGTGGTGTGTTCAAGCCGGGTAGGCTCACTGCTCTTATGGGAGTCAGTGGGGCGGGCAAAACCACACTCATGGATGTGCTTGCTGGAAGGAAAACAGGGGGTTACATCAAGGGAGAAATTAAGATATCTGGATACCCCAAGGTGCAAGAAACATTTGCCCGCATTTCCGGGTATGTGGAGCAGACTGACATCCATTCTCCACAAGTGACAGTGCATGAGTCCTTGATGTTCTCATCATGGCTGCGGCTCCCCCGGCAGGTTGATAAAGCAACACACAGTGTAAGTGTACTGTACAGATCTTGGTTCCTAATAGTGTGAAGACCATCCACAATAGCCAAAACTTGTAAGAAACATCCTTTTTATAATTGAAATGCTCAGCATCCGTCATGCCAGTGGTTTTGATACATAGACTCTTCTTGAGTTGGGAATGAATATGTGCATCAAAGAAAAAAATCCTGCCACCTAATTATGTTGCCCACCATGGAATTTCTGCAGATTTTTGTAGAAGAGGTTATGGAATTGGTAGAGCTAAGCTCCTTAAGGCATGCTCTGGTGGGACTGCCAGGCAGCTCAGGCCTTTCTGTAGAACAGAGAAAGCGTCTCACAATTGCTGTGGAATTGGTGGCAAATCCCTCCATCATATTTATGGATGAGCCAACATCAGGTTTGGATGCTAGAGCTGCAGCCATTGTCATGCGAACGGTTCAGAATACTGTCAAAACAGGCAGGACTGTTGTATGCACAATACACCAGCCAAGTATTGACATATTTGAGGCATTTGATGAGGTACATACTCCTGCTTCAAGAGGAAGTTGATATGACTAAATTGCACTGATGATGTGTACTATGCTGCTTCGAGGATCCCAATACCCAAAGAAAGGGTTTTGTCATACTGACTATTTCTCCTTCTGAGTGTTTGCAGCTTTTGCTGATGAAACCTGGTGGACAATTGATTTATGCTGGTCCACTTGGCCAGGATTCAAAGCTGCTGGTTGAGTATTTCCTGGTGAATGCATTTCGTTACTCCAATTCAGTACCCAAATGCTCAATGTGTTAAGATCTCTGTTTGTTTCAGCAGCAGACATGCAAATTCTTTCTGTATTTCCAGATTTTCACATACCTCTTACCTTGGGTATAATGGCTGAGTACCAGGCAATAGATGGAATTCCTCCAATAAATGATGGATATAATCCAGCTACCTGGGTGCTAGAGGTCACCACTCCTGCAGCCGAATTACAGATTGGCAAAGATTTTGCAGATGTGTATCATGATTCTGAATTGTTTCTGTAAGTGCTGCAAAATCTATTTTGAGTATCATTGTGAACTATAAGAGTCAACTTGTATCAAACAAATGTACTTGTGTGTATATATATATATGAGCCATTTCAGTTGCTGAAGACACAAATGCACATTTCATTGTAAGATATGTCTGTCATCTCTCTATAATTTTTCTTGTGATCTTTTTTTGGCAGGGAAAATGAGTATTTGATTAAACAGTCAAGCATTCCAGCACCTGGAACATTTGACCTGGAATTTGCATCTCGATATCCCCAGTCACCAAGCACACAACTCATGATATGTCTATGGAAGCAGAACATCACATACTGGCGGAGCCCATACTACAATGTTGTGCGTTTTTTCTCTAGTTTTGTATATGGGTTGATCTTTGGGTCAATCTTTTGGGGTCTTGGCTCACAAAGGTACATTACTCTTTCGCAGCTCCATATTTTATTGCACTGCCATTCTGGAGCATGAGTTTCATTGCCATCCTTGCAAGAGGAAAAAGAGAGACAGACAGACAGAGGGTCTGAAGTGCAAGGGAAATGGTGGGTTAAATTAGTGAACAAATCTGTGAATTGTGGAAGTTGTGCTCAAAATCATCATAGAACGAACTGTGTTCAATATCTATGACCCCACTATTTGGTTGACAAAATGAACTGCAGGAAAACACAAATTGAGGTGTTTAATGTGATGGGTGCATTGTATGCTGGCACAATGCTCTTGGGAGTCCAAAATGCATCTACAGTGCAACCTGTAGTGGCAGTTGAGCGCACCGTTTTCTATAGAGAGCGTGCCGCTAGCATGTATTCTCCATTGCCATATGCATTGGCTCAAGTGCGTGAATTTCATCACTTGTTTTTCCCCTGGGACTCTTTTTATAACAAAATTGCATAACTCTAATGTATTGCAACTGATGTACCCTCAATCGTCTCCCCAGCTGCATTCTCCAGTATTCTCTCGAAGCTACTTTTGTCCGTTAATTTGCCTCAAAAAAAATTTCTGGCTCTTGCCAAAAGTCAGCTGTTGCTCTCCACCCATCTAGCTGAAGAAAAAGAAAAAACTCACTCAAGAACTATGAATCTCTATCTCCATTGTAGGTGATTAACTACAACCGGTTAGTGTGCAGGGTCTTGTGGAGCTTCCCTACATCCTCATTCAATCCCTCTTGTATGGGACCATCACTTATTTGATGATCCAATATGAGATGAGTACAGGTACTCAAGGCCATTTAATGCCTGTGGCATTGAATCTGGTAAACTAGGAGCAACACCACAATCGTTGACTTGTAATAATGGTTTATCTTTCCACTGTACTACAATTGAACAATCAACTTAGTACTCTAGGCCCAGGATCAACATCACAACTATAGAATGAGTCCAAGGGGAAACCCACCCTAGAGAATTCAGTCAGTTTTAGTTTTCATGAGAAGCCAATGCTCAGTACTTCTCACTTAGACTTCTGTTCACTTGATCAGGTTGTAGCACAGCACCAAGATTGTTGCAGCTTGGAGCTGGATTCTCAGTGCATTTATATCTAATGAACATGAGAAATTGGGCATGATTGTTTGATGGCGCTCTTGGATGTGTGTGTGCAGCTAAGTTCCTCTGGTACCTGTTGTTCATGTTTCTGACCTTCACATACTACACAATGTATGGGATTATGGCTGTTGGGCTTACATCTTCACAAATGTTGGCAGCAGTCATGGCGACAATATTCTACTCACTTTGGAACTTATTTTCAGGTTTCCTGATTCCATTCCCTGTAAGTATGAAGAAATGGCAAAATCACTCACTCTCTTGTCTCATTATAAAAAAATGCCAATGAATATCAGTTTCCCCTAGAACATGGGAAATGGACAAAGCTCCTACAAAGTAATGATTATTATAAGCTCTCTAACTCATGAAGCAGTTTGTGAAAGGCAAGGTAGATTTGAGTACTTTTGTCAGAAACAAAGTAGTTCATTGCTTGTATGACCCAGATTTCAATTCCCTCCATGGTTTCTTCTATGACTTATGGACTGTGGATTCCTAGCCAGACCTTTGATTTGTATGGTTTGAGATTTCAGGAAATGCCAATATGGTGGAGCTGGTACTACTGGATCAATCCAGTGCAGTGGACCATAAATGGACTGGCTTCATCCCAACTGGGTGATGTAACCACAACTATGGTTGCACCAGGCTTTGGCACAATTTCAGTGAAAGATTACATTCAGCAATATTTTGGCTACCATCATGATCGATTGGGCATCTGTGCAACAGTGTTGGTAAGCTTTGGTTGCATCTTCTGGTTCATCTTTGCACTTTCAATCAAGTATATCAACTTCCAAAGACGATAGGCATAGTATTTTCGTACAACTAGTGGTTCACCCAATTTTCCTTCTTTCCTGTTGCTAGTTTGGGTGAGCATCCCTAGGGCTGCATATCATGCACATTGTGTGAATCTCGATTTTCATTTATGGTGGAGATTCCTTGATTATAGAATAAAGACTAAATAGGAGAGAAAGAAACCAAAGGCCTGAGCTTAATATGTGTGGATTAAATAAGCCTGACTTCAATGGTAAGGTATCCTGACTAAAACTTTGAGAGAAGCAAGTCTCTTGTAGAACTTGTAAGAAGTTGGCTTAATTGGCTCTGCTTAAAGAATCTCGAGTGAGAAAACAAGACAGAATTTGTTGATACAAATACCTCTTTATATATGCCAAGAGCTTCTTGATCCAAGATGTGGAATTTTAGATTCAAATTGTTGAATCATTCACTCCAAATCATGGATAGACATTCACTTAAAGTCCAGTAAAAGTTGGAATAAACAAGAACGAGGATCATGATGATTAGTAATTTATTCAAACTTCACAGCAGTTAAGAAGAATCATTGAAAGTCGTCTCCTAGTTATAGAAAAGAAACTGTGAAAAGTGCATGTTGATGATGAGTCTTCAACATCCTTAACATTCACCATAAAGTTCCAAGAAGTGAGCAATTTGAACACAACATTGATGTCATCATGACCTTCATTGCACAAACTGAAACTAAAAGCACAACCAAGTTTGTACACTTTTCCACACAAGAAAAGGTGAAGAAACGAGGGAGAAAAAGTGAAAACAAATCAAAAACAAAATAAAAACAATATTTTTTCATGCAAAAATTTGGAACCAAAATTTTTTGAAAAGCAAAAACAAAACCAGAGAAAATTAACAAGTAACTACCAAAAACCCAAGTAAATTGACTCTAGACAAAGTCATGAGAAATGATGAAACCATGTAAAAGAATTAGGCAATTTGAATGCAAAATGAATTGATTCATAATCTTTCCAAAAAGCTTCAATTAATGTTCTCAATGCCTATTCTTCAAATGGATGATTTGACCCCCAAGTGATCAAGTTGTGAGTCATATATTATTGTACTTTGATGAAACTCAAGTTTCATGTGGTTCTTTCTAAATATTGTACATTTATAATTTGGATATAAGAATTTTAGTTGTTTCTACTTGTTCCTATCTCTTAAGGCTATTCACGAGGGTAAATATTTAGTTTTGATTTTTTTTAATTCATTTATTGTTATTTAAACTATGTTTCATAGTATTCATTGTTTATGTTCAAATAGTCAATCATAAATTTGTTACAAATTTTATACAAAAACAATACTTTCAACCAATGTATTTAAATTGATTAAAGATTGAACCATAACAACTGATTTGAAAGATTTTAACTAGAGAAAGAAAACAGGTAGAACCAAACTAAAGTATTCATTAACTAAATTATGAAAACTTAGTTTCTAAAAACTAAGTATAAAATGATTGAATTTTTGTCAACTCATGTTGACAAGTTAGTCAATATGAACAAAGCATGCAACAACACTAAATGCCTAGGAGACCACACCCTTTTTACAACCATTTTACCTTTATTTGAAATTTTGTTTAAAAATATGGTTAAATACATTCATCTATGAATGAGATTACATATCCAACCATTGGATTCAAATTGTACACAAGTAAAATTCTTTGATAAAATTTTAACCAAAATCAAACAAGGGAGGACATGAGATAACATTTAGTTATATTGAATTCATGAATATAGGACTATGTAGTTGCTGCCCAAGGTATTCAAAGATACATTGACAAACAAGATGATACTTGCTATAATCAAGTTAGGTGCTCATTAAAAAAAATATTGAATCAATTTGAACAAGTGAAAATTAAACTTTGTGATTTTTTAAATGTGAATGTGCCCGGATCTATAAAAATGGGCAACATCTTCAAAGGAATCCCAGTGGTAAACTTTAAACTCCTAAATCTTAAA
>Ga0209208_10002318_pt1 | contig 27270 bp, 19 predicted proteins | sample S1TSphfallax_3_FD_187694 | JGI IMG/M metagenome (GOLD analysis project Ga0209208, IMG submission 187694) | Host-associated microbial communities from peat moss isolated from Minnesota, USA - S1T2_Fd - Sphagnum fallax MG (SPAdes) (version 2) | ecosystem: Host-associated > Plants > Peat moss >...
CTGTCACACATTGAAGCTCATGGGAAGAACATCTTTTATGTAAGAAGCTTTTGCTATCTCTCTCTCTCGTCAGTCATGGAATGCTTCTGGTCTTGTTGCCTTGCATGGCTTGAATGTGTGAAAGAAGCAGCTAACATGTATCCAAGAGCTTAAGACTCTCTGTTGTGATGGTGCACATTCAAGCTTCTGATGCTGCTGCAGCTGCTGTTGTGGGAATAAGCATTCTATCAGTTTTTCACACCAAAGAAAGTAAAGGAGGAGGAAGGTGTGCTTGAGAAACTGGGACTGGATGCAGTTGTTGTTCATATCCATTTTGGTATGTCAGGCTCCTTCCGCACCTTCCCTTATCCTGGTAAGTTTACATTTTTTTTATTTTTTTTCTTCCTTTCTTTCTTTCTTCCAGAATCAGAGGAGATTGCAGGTTCAGCGTGCTCAGAAGGATGCAGAAGGAGAGATGATGGTTTGATGCAGCAGCAAACTCTGGAGATGATGACCCAGATTGGCAGTTTCAGGATCTTTCAAGCACTTTGGCAGTGAATTGTTGTGGTGTATATATATAACAGGACCTGAGCCACGGGAAGCTACAAGGCTGCAGTTGGAGAATAAGAAGGAAGGATTAGTGGCACACTTAAGTGCAACACTGTGTGTGCATGGCGATCTTGAGCTTTATAGGTACCACATTTCTTCTGCTTGTTTGCTTGTTTGTTTAGCATTGCAGATCATCTTCAAGAACTTCTGCAATATGTTTGGCTTCCTGAAATCTCTAGTCACAAAATGTCATTTCTGCCACTCTTCTGTGCAACAATAGGTAAAGGTAACAACAGAGTCAAACCAACAATTGCTGGTTGTCTGAGTGGTGGCTAGTGGCACTGGTGGCACAGAAGTAGGATTGCAAAGTTGGGACCAGATCCTCTGCGACAGGATGCTGACAAGGAGGTTGTGTGGTTGAGTATGCAGGCAAACCCTATACCCTAAACCCTCCTCTCCCTTCAGTTTTCAGTTTCACAAGAGTGCACTTCCAGAACTGAAGCTGTTTTGTTCCTTTTGTGCTTTATTTATGTGTGGGACACTGCTGTGTTTCACCCAACAACATCAATCTTCTGTCACGATCATAGCTGGTTCATGTACCAGCTTGTTTGCTCTGTTCTTCAACTACTTGTTATTTTTTTCTACTGTCAAATATGTTTTTTGCAACATCTGAATCTGCATTGTTCTCCAGAAAACCAAGGGGAGTATTGGAGCATTTTTGATGGACCAGTCAATGATTGCAGGGATTGGCAACATATACAGATCAGGTAAGGGCAAGCAAATTCCTTCTTGCTATATTATGTCTCAGACAATGACATAGAAATTTCTTCTTCTTCTTCACTGCTGTTCATTATGAGCAAAACAGACTGCTATATTCACCTTGATGTTTCTGTTGGGCAGAACTCCTGCTTGTGACAGGCATACATCCAGACCACTGTGCTTCTACTGTTTCTCGTTCCTCCTTTGAGTCACTATGGATCCAGGTACTTTGCCCCTACTCATGATTGAATCTTCAAATCACTTGCAGAAAAAATGTGACAGAAAAGTCCAATACATACTTTGTGGCTCTTCCAACGCTTACAGAAATGTGACAGGAACTTCAGATGCATGTGTTGTGGCTCTTCCAATTGCTTACAGAAATGGGACAGGAACTTCAGATGCATGCTCTGTGGCTTTCATGTGTGTAGAGTCTAGAGATAAATCCTATTTCAATCCAGTAGTGGTGTTTGACTTTCTTGTGCTGGATGGTGGGCATTCAGGCCAAACAATTAATGGAAATAGGAGTCCAAACTGGCTATAATATCACCATTTTAACAGATGATACATGCATGTTCTCCATGGCTCTCTTGATTGCTTTCTACTTACAAGTTTGTTACCAGTAGATCCATGTCTTAGTGTTAAAAAAACCAGCTGCTGGAAAAATGTATGTGAAGTTTGGCATAAAACTTGTGAAGTCAAATCTTGCACTTGAATCCTACACTTTGCACATTGTTGTGCCTGTATGTTTTTGGCTTGGAATCTCCCAAATATGTGTGGAAGACAGGAGTATCATGGAAAGAGATTCTTGGTGCATCTGTCAGGCCATGCACTTCCCAAAAAAAGCAGAGGAAAGAGCCACTATGTGTACAACCAAAAGACATGTGGTCGCTGTCATGGTGTTATCCAAACATGGAAAATTGCCCAAAGGTGAGGAGGAGAACTCTACCTTCTTCAGCTCTCACCTCTTGTGGAGTATCTCTCATTGCCACATCACTGTCACCTGTCAAAAACAGTTTTAAGACTCAGATCACTGAATCATGAAAAGCCCATGTTGTGTATTTGGCAGGCAAACCACTTCTGACTGTGAGAGTTGGAATTCAAAGTGGGGTCTTTGTTTACAATCAGAGAGATTGTGGCGCATGTCAGTGTTATTGTTCCTATTACAAGTTGGAAGATAACATTTGTGTTTCTTGTGATGTGTAGAACTGTCTATGCATGTGAAGCTTGTCAGCCACCGCCTCCTACAATCAGCCAAAGTGTGACTGTGAAAAGAAGAAGAGCTGCTTCAATATGCTCAACAAGACTTGGACGGAGGGATGATACTCTAGATACAGAAGACACATCTGTGGAGGATAATGTGGGCATGACAGTGACAACTTCAAAGTACTGGAAGAACATGATGAATCCCTTTTTGTATCTTCCTATATTGCTTGCTTATGTTGAAAATTTAGCAACTCTGTTGTGGAACAGCTGAGAGTTAAGAGCAAATCATGATGCTGTTTGGCTACAGGAAGAGAGTTGCCAAAGGTGGTCGTGTGGTGGAGCATCAAGCCTTCAAGCACATCAGTACTGGAGGCCTCCCTGATGCATTTGAGATTCCTGGGCTATCTGCAGCTGCTGACAAAGAGGACACTGAAGATTCACAGAATCATGTGCCAGTAGAAACAACAGCAGCTCAGATGATTGCACTGTCCCATGGAAATCCCTGTAAATCTCAAACAAGACAAGGAGAGGATGCCAACTCTAACAACCAAGATAAAGAGCAGGAGGCAATTGAAAGCAACTTGGCAGTGTCAAAAGTCACAGTAGAAAGGCAGCAAGAGCATCGCAGCACATGGCTTCAGAAGAAGGTGGAGGCAACAAATGAGAGAATCACTCTGGGGTTCAGGGCTACGAAAAAGAGGAATACTTGAAGTAGGCTTCTGGAAATTAGGAGCTATTGTTGATTTAATGCTATCTGTTTTGCCAGTTGCACAGACAGGGCTGTCAGGAATGTGTTCTTCTGCAACAGGTGGATATCCTCCAAAAATGGATAGATAGGAGAGTTTGATTGTAGTTGGTTTGTGCCTACCTATCATATTCAACTGGATCATCTTTTTTCCAAAGATCTCTGGCTGAGCAGAGCATCAGCATCAACTCATTCTTTTATCAGGATGACACTACATGTGCGCTACAGACTAACCAAGGATGACTGTGCACTTGTTTCCACCAATGTCGGCTCATCACTTGTTAAGGAAGCAATGTCATCCTGACACATATCAGTGGAAATGTGCAAAGAAAATCTCTTTAATGCAATTGGGGTAAAACTGCCAAAGTGGTATGGCAACTACCCTATTCAACATAAGTGTATGCTCTGGAAATGCCTAGCTTTTCTGCACAACACTGGTCAATGAATGATAACATTAGTGTCATTAATGTTATCACTCATTAGTGTTATCAATGAAAAATGTGAGGATCTCTTCAAGTGAATGATGGGCCTGTGGAAGTAGACATGTACCAAAAAATTTCTCAAATTGACGCTTGATGTCATTGGAAGACTGGCTTTGGAGTGGAAATTGGTGCGAGTTCTGAAAGTTCCACCAAAGTTATTCAAAGCTTCAACCAATACCTTCATGACTCAAGAGAGCTAGTCTTTGTGCTACCTGCTGCCATCCCAGGGTACCTTCCAGTATGTCAACACCCAACCCTCCATCGAAGAATAACCTTCATGATGAGGTCCAAGCTTGTTCAAACATTTTGTAGCTTGAGTTTGGGTCTTAGCTGAAATGTGTTATCAGTGCAGGTCTTTTCTCCAGGAAGATGGTAATAGTGATAGCTTAGATAATTTGCAAACAAAAGCCAAGTCCTGGCAGTGGCTGCCCTGGGAATCCTACTGTTTGTTTGCTATGAGTGGTAATGAAATTTGATGTTTCCAGATTTGATAAGTAAAAGAAGTCTGGTTTGGTTCTCTTGTCGGGCTGTTTTCATATTGTTTGATCAGTTATTTGTCACAAAGAATCATGAAGAAAATTGCCAAAGAGTGACAGTGGCTTGAAAGCTTCATGTGCAACATCGCACGTAAAAGGCAATGTCAAGTATGTAGATGGTGGGAGTAATGAAGCAGCAACAGCAGGTCCCAGCAATGGTGCACTTTGATCCAGGGATTTGGGGGAGATGATGCAGATCTAGCCTGATAGATTACATGAAAAATTCATGGTTTTGAAGTTTTTTTTTTGCCAATTTGCAAAAAAAATCAAAATCAAAATTGCCATACATAGACCTGAAAAACAAAACATTATGGTAAAAGATTGTCAGCTTATCACAAACGCACAAACCCAAGTGCTTCCTTGTATGATAGATTCTTTTATGCACCTTAATCTTTGAAAGGTTGTTCCAGACTGAAATGTTTGATGTGTGTTTGGATTGTGAGCTTGACAATCTAGCCAGCACATAGTTTGTTTTTAGCAAGTTTCATGATTAGATTTGTATTGATTTAAGTTGAATTGTATTTTGCTAACTTTGCTTGCCATTTTGCCATCATATGCCTAATGTTTTGTGAAGATTGATTAAATGTCTTGCAATCGGGTTTGCCAACTTGTTTCTTCAAAAGTTTGGTTTGTTCAGAAACAAACTTGCCCAATTCTACTCTAAACCCACTAGTCCATATGTTGAAAACTATGTCCTCGGAGCATCTCCACCCACATCTCCTGTTTGATCCTCTACCCATGTTAACCACGTCCATGATAGAGTGCCAATTATTCCCCCTCCCCACCCATAGACATGAAAAATTGGACAATGTAAAGTCATAGACTATTTAAACATCAATCATTATAGCCAGTGGAAATGCTCGTAGGGTTAACAAGACTTGGTTTTCACTACAATGATATCTATGCAAATGGTTTTTCTGTAAAATAGTCTATCACTAGGACGCACGATGATTTTATTTATGATTTCATTTGTTATTTTTTAACAAGTGTTGGATGGTTCTTCCTTTTTAAGAGAGCCTCTGGTCCTACTTGACATTAACATTTTCTTTTTTGGTTAGATTTTTTGAATGTGAGTCGGAGCTTGGTTTTTTCATATTTGTTAATCTTTTAGTTCAGGTTTTGGCACATTTTTCCATATTCAAGAACTTTGGCCCAATTTGAACATCAATTCCAATTACATGTAAACATTACACACCCCTCAAGACTACATATGTTGAAGTATAGAGATTTACATCAAATCTTGGGATGCATATGCACAAAGTTCTACAAATAATTGCATCCAATCAATTATTTGTAAAGTTAGCTATTGTCATTTTTTCAAAAAAAATTAACTTGTTTTATCTAAACAACTTGAACCTATATAAAAAAAATTACAAAGTTTTAGTTTTAGTTATGATTTTAACAAAAGATTAGTTCAACAATCTAGTTTTTCCCAAAAAGATGTTGATTTATGTTCAGGTTGCAAGAACCTAAAGCCCCAAATTTGACACTCCAAATCAAAAAACCAATTAAAAGAAACATCCAAAAAATTTGTATTGAAAACCTATGCTACATATGTCCAAGGTGCAAATGTAACTATATTCTCATGATTTTGCATTAAGGCATTAGCCTTGCCCAAAAAAAGGTGCTAAGGTTAATAAATTGTTGCATGAGTTAATATGAGTAGAAAATGCTTAGGTTATTTCAATTTTGGGTCAATATTATATTTTGTACATGATGGTAATTGATATACAAGTAGAAAATTTGAAAATTTGGGAAATGTTGGGATTGGTATTGGGAAAGATTTGGCATTTCAATACTATGGTGGTATCAATAGTTGACTATTGGTGTGGTGTCATATTATATTCATAGGTAGCAAGAATTTTTTCAAACCAATACTTGGGCATTATTGATGATTGGCTTAATATTTGTAAATACCTATTGATATGAATTTTTTTTATTAAAAGATAATTGAATGACAATGTTGGGATGTTTTGAAATGCACATTTACATTTATAATGCTTGGCATCCAAGTAATTGCAAAGGGAATAATAATAGGAAATAATCCATTGGCAACCAACATGATTTAAATGAAATCTTCATCTAATTTTATAAACATTTTTCATTTGGTGAATTTTTTCCATGTGTAAAAATATTCATAACATTTTATGACATTATGTAGTTGAAGAAGACTTATTTAGCTAATTTGTAACAATTTACTTAAATATTCCAAACAAAACAAAGTTTTAAACATAGACAAGAACTTCAAATAATTATCTTTTGAAGTGAATACACATGATTATGACAACAAACATATTCCCAAAACATCTTGCAAAAATATTGCATGGGCAAATTGCAAAATACAATGCCCTAGATAAATACATCATCCACATAGTTTACAACAATTTGTTTACACCAAAATTAACTTTTAAGTTGAGACAAAGGATGAAATGATGATTGGAGCACTATTGGACTTATTCATTAATTTCACTTTTAATATTTTTTAGTAACTTTCCACTTGATGTCACATTGAGCTCACAATAAATTATAATGTTCATTTGCAAGAGACATTCTTGTATTTATGTGATCAAGATATGATGATTAATCCTTGGTTAGTAATCCCAAGCATTGATGAAGTAACAAAAATTGCAGAATTTGCAATTTTATGTTGTTGTAGGCAACCAAAAATGGCTTTGAAACATCTTTGTTGACCTACTAGAGTCAACGAATGAGTTAAGAATTTAGTAGTTATCCAATTTGTATCAAAAAACCAATTGATGGTGGTTTGATCCCTATTGACCATGGTTTTCATAATAGGATACACTTTTACATTCTCAAGGACAAGGGATATCCTTGTTACCTTGGCTTCTAATTCCTCATAAGTAAAATGTGAATGACCACCATACAATAGTCAAGAATGTCAAATCAATTGTCACATGGAACAATGAGGATATGTTAGAATCGTATTGACTTCAATATCTAGTTGTGATTATTGATTTGACATTGAGGATATGGTTGATTTGCCTAAATTTGTTTTGTCAAAGCCCATATATACTATTGGATTATTAATCAACTAGCTCCCTTTGGAAAATGCTTGTTTTTTGCATGCCTTGAAATATACATTGCAACATTTTTTTCTAGAATTGAATGGCATCTTATTTTTTACACATCTAAAGTGGTTATCAAAGTAAAAACACGTTTCACATGTATCTTTTGAGAAACCTTAAACCCTAAATTATACATCATCACACATTTTGCACCCAATTTTAAATTTTGAGAAATATGATCAAAAGCATTGGTGGCCTTTTACCATTGTGGACAAAATTTGAATCATGCATACTTTTAACATTTTTGATTGGTGAAATTGTTGTATTAGATGACTAACCGCCCAATGGAATTTTGAACAACTTATTGACAAATAATTGAACTACCTTCATGATTCCATTTGAGAATGTTTACACCATTCCCAACATGATTTTTAATGAGACATTTGATTTTCACCAAGTTTGCATCCTTACAAATGACGGCCTTAATGTGAATGCACATCTCAATAATTGACCTATTTTTCATGTGTTTTTTTTTTTCATCTATGATGTTTTAAAAAACCATACAAATCAATATGTTTATGCCAACAAAGCTTGGGGTTTCAAAACATTAAAACCTTCCTCCGCCCCTTTTCAATCTTGACCACTTACAGAAAAGATTTCAATTACATTAAAAAAAAACCAAACAACCTCCATTTTATATCAAGGAATAGCATTGGGATTGGCTACCTCCCAACTCCCACCCATTTATATATATATTTCAATTTTGTGATTTACAGCCATTGTGGCAAGCATCCCCCAAAAAAATCCCCCTTAAATGGTGACATGTTTGTAGATGATCATGAAGAATAATTGTTAGTCAATAGAACTTTAGCATCACTCTCCCAACAAAAAAGAGAAATTGTTGACAAATTTATATTTTAAATGAATAATCACTATGAAGAAATGGGGTGATTTGCAATTGGCCTTGCAACTAGGTTTTTGAATGTAATGAGCATTTGCGGCTCATTGCAACTTAACATATTTTTATAAGTGTGAATGTTATTCAACAAGTCACATATGTGAAACCGTATACATATGCAACTCATGCAATTTAGATACAACTATGTAAAACCAACTATTGTTCATATAACCAATTGGCAACTACAATGGTAACATCATGTTGACAATATTTTTCATCGATCCATCAAAATATGACATGTGATATTATGGGGATTTTTGAATAATTAGTTATCAAACCTTAATAATACATTATCATATAGATTATCCATGAAATTATTTCCATTTTCATTGATTTTAAAATGTTTTATTTTATTTTCACCTACTAAAACCTTAATATTTTTAGCACCCATGATGTAGAAGTTTAACTTCTGAATGTCCTTATTGCCTTCATGATAACATTGTAAGAGGGATTCCCTTTGATGGTAGTTGACTTTAGGGAGAGGTTGAAAAGCTTCAAGAGTTTTGAGCAACCGTTTAAGGCCTAAACCATGTGAATCTTTCCTTTTGAAAGTAAAGTGCAAGTAAGTAAAGAGGTTCCATGTTGTAGGTTACAACAAAATTCAATCATGTTCCTTTCATATTCATTCATGATCACAAAGTGATATGGTCATGTAAATAAATTGTTAGCTTTCAACCCTCTCCTTTAATGTTTAAATGTTCATCCCCCTTTAATATGTCCATTATTAGCACAACTATTTGGTACCCACATCACAAAACATTTGGTGTATAGACACACACATAGCTACAATAATTTTTAAGACTATTGGGAGGGGGGTGTGTGGATTTTGAGCTTTCTAAAGTGAATTTTTTTTTGTTATAAAAATCAACACAAATTAGGTCCAAGATGGGAAAAACAACATACTCCACAATATGGAATAAGTAATCCAACATGGTGTATATGAGACTTTCATCTTCCAAACATCAACACCATGTTGTATACACAACCACAATAGTGTGAATCAACACAAAATACACATAATCCATTCTTGTATATGACCCCAACTAGTAGTGGTAGGTCGGGTATGAAATATCAAAAATTCACTAATATAGGTTACTAGAATAAGAATGCCCTTATTCACAAATGCAATTTTACATCTCGTTATGCATAAATCAATGATTGGACAAACCATCCAATAAAGAAAGCTTCAAACAACTACAAGACAAATTTATTATTATTGTGGAAACATTATATATGTTCATCAAAAACTTGGATATGTACTCAAGGTTCAAATACCTACTTTTTGTTTGGTGCATATATTAGCACCCACTTGGATTTGGAATACCCGACAAACTTTCCCATTCACTAACTATGAACAATGAGATTACACCATCAACGATGTTTGTTGCTTTCATATGAAGAGGCACTCACATGTGAAGATTCTACCTTTGGATTCTTTTATGATTGGTTTATACATATGTTTTGGATTGGTGAGTGCACTTATTAGTTTGATGGGGCACATAGTGGGTTTCTTTGTGGAGTTTCCAATCCCTTGGGAATCAAGGTTTGTCGTCTTTCTCTAACAAAAAATTCCCATCTTTTTATTGAACCATTTTTCAACTTGGTGAAATGTTCATTGGGATTAGTGTAATTTTGTCATGAAGTCAAGGTTTTTAGCTTAAGCCCTTTCAGAAATGCTAACATGTTGACAAAATATCCCTATGTTTTTGGTGGAACATGTGTTACAAGTGAGTGACAAGATGCCTCTAGCAACCTTGTGAAGCTTTGTGAAATTTTGATCCAAACAACAAATTAAGAAGGTTGACTATGATTGTATGCATGGGAGCAAAGAAGCTTAGTGAGAAGTTCATGGCTTTGGTGATGGTTATGTGGAACATAGGACACATTGTGACATATTTCAATGACCCCATGCATGGAAACACCGTCAAGGCTGCATCAAGTCTAAAGACCCAAAAATTTAATGCCATTTTGGTGAACTCAACAATCTTAACACCCTTCTCCATACCATGACGTGTAGATGAAGTTTGTTTAGTTTATTGGGGTTATCCTTGAACAAACTCATGGATACATTTCCTTCCATAAAATGTTGATAACCAAACTCATACTCATGTACATTCATTAAAGAAAAATACCAATGCATGCACAATTGTATATCAACAACATTTTCTTTATGTGTGATTTCCAAACTTATAATGTGCAGTTCAAGGTTTGTATGTATGGTTTCTAGCATGTTAATGAGGGTCTGGATATGTGTAACAATTATATCATTTGAACACATTTGTTGCAACTTCATAAAGTTTATGTTCCAAGATCCTTGTAACTAGATATTCAAAAGGATTATTGAAAATCAACACTTACCCATCACTTGATTAAACCTCATACGACAAAAGTTCAATCACACTTACAATGATATTGTACTTGTAGACACAAGCGTGCAATTGTTGCCAACACCATCTCATGTCAATGTGACAACAATGCATAGTTCCTCCACAATTCATTTTCAAGGAATGACTCAACTCCTCGTGTCAAGTTTTTCTTAGTCCCACAAATTGGTCTCCATAGTAACTATGGGGGAAAGTAGCATTTGTATGGTTTCAATGTGGGAGGCAAGTCCTCTTTAAATTAGTAGCTTATAAGTCTATTTTTGTGAAATCCTTATGGTCACTTTGTCTACATAGAATTGTCTACTTTTTTTTTTTTTAATCTCCAAAATTGTGCATAACTAAACCGTGCAAAAGCAAAAACCACTTGGAAACTACATTTTTTGATCCAATGTTGTAACCTCTAGATGATAGTACATGGAAATTCCTTCATGAAAATTCAATAATATGTGATTCTACATGACCTCTATGAAATTTTACAGCTTGGGTTTGTCAAAACTTCAGTCATGTCAAGGAAATCTATGTATGACCATAATCAACACTTTTAGTAATGGTTTTTTTTTAAATGAATTCCTTCCTACTTTAGCTTAATATTCCTTACAATGTGATTTATAATCTGCACCATCCACATTTGATTCCTCTTTCAAGACTGTTTCAACGACATCCTCTTCCTTGGCAACAAAATGCATAATCAAAAATTATTTATAAAACTCTCACATGATCTCAAACCCTAAATGCCACTACTTGAGTTTGCACACAATTTGACCATGAATCTTGACCATCCACAAATGCATTTTCTCCCAAGTTAGCTTTCACCATTAAGTTTTTTTTGGTAACCAACAAAAGCTCAAAACTGGCTTTTAGACCTTCTACAAAAAGTTACCCCAGAGAACAAATTTACTTGCACTACATCAATTGTTCTAAAATCTTTCAAACTAGTATCTGCATGATCTACACGCATTAATTCAGCTATTATAAAACCTTTCAAAGATATTTTTGCATCTTTTTAACCAACCACTTCTATTAATTGGAAACATTTCAAATCCATGTGACATTTGCTCCTTTGTTAATTTCTTGAAATAATTTCAACATATTCAAAAGAAATAACACATGTTTACATTTGTATGGAATTACATGTTTACAATGTACATGTATATGAAATTAAAAGCACACAAAAATTCCAAAAAATAATGAACAAAGATATTGAATTATAATTGTTTTGACATACTAAATGCAAAAATGTAATTATGTACTCACCTTTTGCATTGACATGTTTGTTCCTTTGTTAATCTCTTGAAATAACCAAGTAGCAATTCAAATGAAATCATCACTAGGAAAAAAAGGGCATTTTATAACCAATTGGTTCTCAACCACATGTCATCTTCAACTTTGTTTTGACTACACAATAATATTTATTTAAAAAAATTCCATGTGGATGGGATGGCATTTCAAATGAATTGACGTGTTGACTAGTTTTGTAAGTATATGGCATTGACCACTAATGGGTGTTGCCAGTCAGAATATTTTTAAAAATAAAATATAACCTAATTGAAAAATAGTTGAGAATTCCACTTTGTGATGACATTATGTCATGTCAAGTCAATTATTTGACTATTTTGGTGGACCTTGTTTTTGAATGGATGAAAGAAGGATGTTGATGGATGAAATATTTCATGCATTTTCAAATGTACTTCAATTTTAATTATCATTACCTATACCCCACCCACCTACCTATTCATCATTCCTCACACCCTACGTACATGTTACCTACTTACTATTGTAACTTATACCTACATATTACATACCTACCTACCTAGGTACCTACAAATGATTGACCTACGTAACTTAACCTACACCCTACTTTAAATCACCTATGTTATAATTTAAATATATTTAACCTACAATTTAATGGCATAAATGGAATCATTTATAAATGAATGACATTTTGTTTATTTTCCTTTTACCAAAATATTTTTTCTTTTATTTATCCACCATGTTACCTTTAGTTAAATTCTTTTTAAAGTAGGTTTTTCTTTGAACTTTCATTAAGGTAACTAGGTTGGTTTTATAACACTTAAGCACTTAGGCAATCCAAGGGGAGGGCTCCTTTGTTTCTAGTGTCCAAGCAAATGTTGAACCCCTCCTCTTGGCACATTTCAAGCACTAAAAATTGTCAAAAACAAATTAAAAATGAAAGTGTTATGGCCCCCCAAAGTAGGGGGGGTCAAGAACTCAAAACTTCGAACCAGACCCTAAACCAAAAATTGACCCATATATACCTTTCCATGTTTCCACCCACAATTATGTTTCTTGAATCTTCAAAACATCAAAACCTTCGAGCTTTCACTTTCCATTTCGTTGAACTTCTCCAATTCCATGTTTAGCCTTTTTTTTTTAAATGTCTTGATTTTGAATGGTGAATACCCAAAAACTTGCTTATATGTTTTTTGTTATTATTATAATTCCAACATTATTTGTAGAACATAAGGTGCTGCTCCTATAGCACTTTAAATCATTTATTATGAAGATGAAATGAAAAAGTTATGAGCTTCGAAAGTAGGAGGGGTCCAAATAGAAGAAAGTGAATGTAAGTACGGAAGTTTTTTTCTTCAACTCTCATTGGCTTTTCTTCTTTTCCAGTTCTAGAACAAACATTTGGGTAATGAGAGTTAAACTTATTAACCTTTTCAACCATCAATGTAAGTAAGGTCTTGATTATGTTTGTTTTATTGAATTACTTTTTACTATATAATTTCTCTTATATTTTGATTGGGTTCAACTATATTTCAATTAGGTTTCAACTATGTTTGTCAACTATGTATAAAGTAAGCCCATGATGCATGTCATTTCTATTTGTTATTTAGTTTTATTTTTTCTAGATTTCAAATGTTTTTTTCTTTGTCAAACTTCCTTATTTTTGAGTAGTAAATGATGATTTTTTATCGATTTTTAATGTGTGCAACTAACGCACAATCTTTTTCTTGATGCATTATAACTTAGATTCCTATTAAGTTTTTTTATTTTTAATAACTTTCATTTTCTTTAATTCATAAATGCAAGGTGGAGCTATGAACGAGTCAAAATACATGGTCCAACAAGGCAACAATCCAATTAAACATGCCAATAACGAGTTCACACCATTAGCGCATAAAATAATAGATCACACGCCCTACGTAGTTTGTCTTCTCCTTTTATTTAGATTATATCTTTTGGGAAAAACTATAATGACAATTGTGGATTGTGCAAGTGGTGGCTCAAAAGGTTACAAATACCAACAGAGCAGTTAGGGTTTTCACCTTGGTAGGTTAGTATATTTTGAAGTCAATATTTTTAAAATGTTATAGAGTGTTGTAAAATTTAAAATTATAAGGTTTTCTACAAATTTTGCATGTGGTACATGGTTGTGAAAATGGCACCCATGTTATGAGATGTGTATTGGCAAACATCTTCATGGGATCTTTTTGTATTGCAAACATTAAAATGAACCTAACCTTAACCTTAAATATTATATTTTAATTAATAGCTACAACCTAAACCCTAATCAGTAGACATAAAGTTTAGACCTAACCTTGGATATTAAAATGAAACCCTACAATTTCATTAATAATTGTGAAACAAAGTAGAAAGTTTGAACTATAGGTCTAATTTTTATAAGAACCCAAAATCCTGACCTTGTATGTATATAATGTTGAGATTAGAAGTCATTTTTATCTTGTTTTATTGATAAATGCCTTGCTTACACACGTTCTTCTCCTATAAGCTTGTAGAATTTCTTGTAGTTTTGAAAGTGTTGTGCAAAATTAGAAGTATTACATTTTCCTTTTAGTATGGATGGTTTTGAAGTTTATCTCTTCATTGTTTATAGTATGTTTTTGTTTGGTTTTTGTTTGATGTTGTTTATGTTCTTCCTATGTGTTTTGGGAACATTGTGTTTTTGGATTATTAAAAGGATTGATATCATTTTTGTGTTTTAAGGTTGTTTATGGTGTATTTTTGTGTTACTGTTGGATACTATTTACATTCAATGGTAAAAATTGTTATTAGCCCAATATTAAAAAAAACCAACACCTAAATCTATTTTGGGTTTGAATAACATACAACAAAGAACATTGAATGGATGTTTTGAAGGTTATATATTGAGTAAATATGGCTTATATGATGTTATAGTTATATTACAAAAAAGGGGTGTAATTCATTAGCTTAAATCACTATGGGAACTTAAAAGTGAAATAAGTTCATTGCATTTTAATGATTTCACCCTGGTTAAATTTATTTCATTATAATATCACTATGTAAACATCGTGTTTCATTATTAGTTAACATAATTCACTATTATAATTCACTATAGTAAATAGGTTTTTTAAATGTTGTTTTAAATACATTATATATGTTGTTATATGATATACCTTATATTATTTCAGGTTATTTTGATCATCCTAACTTATACCTTATGATATTATATGTTATTATGCCTTAAGGTATTTTATTAATTTTATCATATTTTTAAAATTATTTAAAATTAAATTATTCAACTAACCTTAGGCCTTAGGTTATTTTATTTTAAATTAATATATGTTATTTCAAATTATACTTTAAATTATTCAAGGTTATTATACTTTCTGTTATTAATCATTTTATCATAAGTATAATAACTTTAAATAATTTAAAATATAATATAATGATCTAATGTAAAATAACCTAGAATATCCAATAATAGCTTATGAAAAATAATTTAGAATAACCTAAAATATAATAGTCATTAATAACCACAAATATTTATCAATAGAATACCCACCAATAACCATTGATAGCTTACGGTAATTTAACTTATAATAACAACTAATTGAATAACTATTAATAACCATTAATAAAATAACCACCAATAAAATGATCATTAATAGCCACCAATAGCCCCAATAAAAAAACAAACAATAACCACTAATAAAATAACCACCAATAACCATATATTAAAATTACTTGAAATTGCCAAAAATAATCTAAGGTGAAATCATTTATAATAGAAAAAAACAATTTAAGGTGAAATAACCTTCAATAGCCAAAAAATAACCAACAATAACTTCACATAGCTGAAAATAAGTTAAAATGAAATAACTTAGAATAGTAAAAAAAATTATAATAGCTCGAAATAACCTAAAATGAAATAATTTACAATAGCAAAAAAAACATAGAATAACCAAAAATAATTCACAATAGCCGAAAATAGCCTAATGTGAAATATGTTAAAATAACCAAAAGTAGCCTAGGGTGAAATAATAAAATATAGCCAAAAGTAATTGAGAAGAACAAAAAATAGCCATAAATAATGTTAAGTGAAAAAATTTAGATTAATGAAAAGTGGTCATATAATAGTTGAAAATAACCTAACATTATATTAACAAAAATCTTATTCATTTATTAAACATTTTTTTTTCAAAAGAATGGTCATTAAATTATTATTAAATAATGATATTAAAAAAATGTTCAAATGATTTTACACTTTTAAAAGAAAATAAATGTAATTATGTTCATTATTTTTATTTTTCTTAAAATTATACTTGAATCATTTCATTTGAACAAAAATTCAATAAGATATGGATTTTCAAAGTTTATGTTTTTGTAATGTTTAAAATTTAAAATTTAATAAATAGAATGTAATGTAACATGTTATCACAACAAGTGGGGTGGTTTGGTAAGGGTGTTTGCTTCCATTCTAAAGGTCAAGGGATCAAACTTTACAAATGGTGTGTGCATGGTCAACAATGTTAAGTTGATTGAATATTATCTTATTTAATATCTTAACGTAGGTGCCTAGGTTGATTGTGTGGCCTACGTACCTCGGTTAGGTTTTATACTTAACCTAGGTAATGACACATGTTAATAATTCATAGGTTGAAAATCACGAAATTATCAATTATATATATAATATAAATTTAATTGATTTCCATGTTGTCTAGTTAATTAATTAGCAAATGAATGGATTAATAAATTTGTATTTCATTTGAGAATAACCTTGTTTCATTAGGTATTAGTGAACCAATTCATTATCCATAGCAACTAGTTCGTATTCACTAGGGGGTTGACTAGTTTTATCATGATAAAAATGTCCAAATTCATTCAAAATCTAATGAAACCTATAATGAACTATGATGCATTTTGATGTAGTGTAAGGAATAGATACAAGTTCGTACTTTGTGATATTAAAAATAAGGTTAGATTTTTAATTGTCACCCTTATTGTAGGAGTTACCTTTATGTTGACCTTCTCAGCTTGTCTTAATGTTCGTTCTTTCATTTGAGTCCAAAACTTTGGGTTGACATTTTGAAACATATTTGAAAAAGGTGATTGGTCATTTGTCTTAAGGGTTGGTGCCACCACAATGATTGAATATATTGATCCATTCCTACTAGATTTTCGTTTTGATGTTATTTATTCCATTTTTAAAAAAATCCAATAATAGATGGACGGCTTGAACCATTCCATGGCAGAAAAAAAAGGAAAGCCAAAGAAAGGCCAAAAGATGCCCAACTCATAGGGCCCAAAAAGAGGGAGAGAGTTAATATTTTTCATGGTAGGAAGTTATTTCACCCATGACCCCTTTAATGTCACTTGGATGCAAATCATGAAATCTAATAGTAGTGGGAGGTTTAGAACAAGCATCACTTGCCAACGTAATCATCCTCTTTATAACAGAGCCTAAAACACATTGGAGAATAATACTAACATGTTGCCTAAAAAATTGAATGCAAAAAAAGGATAAATAACCTCTCAATTGTTTATTATGAAAAAGATGAACACATTCCCTAATGAAACAATCCATATCACGCTCGTGTGCATTATGCACCTCCATGGCCATCGAAATAAAATGGTGCCCCTCCTAAAGTCTTCTATACTTGCAAATTTTAATAATGGCGTTAAGTTTTGTAGCTACACCTATTAATCGATTAAGGACATTCGAAGCCATTGTTTCCTACATCGAATCAGTAACCACCACATCAAAAATGAAAACTTGGTCCTCTCAAGTCATGTAGAAATCGATTCATAATGAAGCTCTTGATGTAAGGGCGTACCATCGTTATTTCCATACAATGTGTCCATTCTTTCGAGCAAGGGTATACATGATGTTTCGAATGACATCATGTGTGGGTATCCATTGATTTCCAAACAAGCAACGAGTTAAATGTGTGCCAAGTGTGTCAAACACATTCCACGTTCACACGTGAGAAGATTAGATGTTAAGGGTTGAATCAAATCGAGGTGAAAACACAATGATGAGGTGAAAGTAAAATGTGCAATGTGAAACAAATGGATAGATGACTTAAAAATCAACCGTAGCCCTACCCCCTTGCCCGAACAAGAACAAATATGAATTTTGGATGTTGAGGAAATGAAGTCATCCTCCAAGATAGACCAAAGGGATGTGTCATGGTGGATGTCCATAAAAAAATCATGTGAACCTAGGTTGGCAATAACAACCAAACTTTCAAAAGAAGGGTGGATCTCCTTAGTTGCATGAGGAAGGCCATATCGCACTACACATAGGCATGACTAAAACAAATGTGGGCCCCCCTTAACTTGAAAAACATACTCTTCCAAAATGCGCCTATCGAAAATATGAAACCTAAAGCACAAATACGGAGCCACCAAAACCCAGCTCCTTATAAAAATAAATGGGGCACAATCCTCCATATAGAGAAGGCCTATACCACCAAAAGATATCGGTAGTCAAGCTTGATGCCTTTCTAAAGGGCCTTGAAAATACTCCCATGATCCTAGACCCATAATGTCCCCACATACCTACATAATTATTTTATCGAAACCAACCAAAAGAAACATGAAGGAAGAAGGAGGAAGTACTATCCATGTGAGATAATAAGGTTGTGAGCTGCATAAGAGGACAAAAGGCCCAAAGCAACCTAGGCGTCTCCTAGGAAAGGAAAATCATTAATATGCACCATGTCTTGAGATAAAAACTCATCCAAAAATTGTGTAGCAAAGTCTTAAAAACCAAAAATGCGTAGGCCATATGTGACCAAAGTACAACCCTAAGGGACCTAAGGAATCTCTATGCCTAAAAAAATCCATGATGGATTTAAAAACTTGCACTTTGACACTTTGACCCTAAACCAACTTGGGTTAATTGGGTCGAAAGGTGGTCAAAGGTGGTCAAAGGCATTGGAAATTTCACTCATAGGCCTCACGATGTGGGTATCATTCGCTTAGGATGGAAAAACATAGTTGGGGATCGCATGATGGTCATTAGGAGAGGTTGATAATGTGCCAAAAAAAAAAAAAAACCTTTTAAAGGTTCATCATGCCTTATGCCTAAAATTGACTGAATAATGGTGACCCCTTTTACATATTGCTTGTGTTGGTAGTAAAGAGAATAATGAACACCACGAAACAACATGTAAAGGGGATAATGCTCGCCAATGGCCCCCGGGCATCACACAATTATCTAAAATTAATAGCTCGAGAAGTGTTATAAAAGTGTTTTTGACATTGACCTACATCACAACCCAATTAGGGTGCAGGTCAAGGAAGGCTCGAACGCCAAAAATGATGGCTTCATAACCTCCAAGGGTTGATATTCCAAACTAATGGGGGGATAGGTGCTCCTTAAATGGCCCCCAAAGTTGTAAGATAATGGAACAATTAATAAGTCAAAGAAACACTTCTCCTATGGCAATAAAACAAAGACCACCATGTCCTTTGCCATTGTTAACAATCAAGGGTTTAAGAATTGATCAAAGTATTATCAACAGAAAAATTCATAATAGTCAAATACATCAACACAAACGAACATGTTGAAAAAAAAACAACCAATTTGTCGATACTAATATTCAAAACCACCAATGAAATATGAACAAATGCTTTTAGTATACATGTAAGACCTTTGTGCGAAACAAATACATATGCATAATTAATTTTAAATCCATACTTAATTACAGTTTATTACACTTATTATTTAATAAAAATAGATAATTTTGTCACATGAGAAATGCAAATCATATCGGACAAATGAAAATGTGAAGAAATTCAAGCATTTAAATGAATTAAAAAAATAGGAAATACATTTAAAAATACACAACAAATGTCAATTCAACAAGTAGTACATATATGTTTATTCATCCCATTATATCATTCAATAAAAGCATTCCAATTTATAAATATTTGTGAAGAAAATAATACAACATTTTTTTTACTACCACAATAAATTATACAAATTATTTCTAAATTCAAAAGACATCCATTGTAAATCACAAAAGGAATCATTAAACCATATTTCTTTAGCAGAATTTGTTGCTACTTTTGATACTAAATCATCAAACAAACGTAAATGTAATAAAATTATATCTTGGGTTTCATTTAATCTTCATATAATTCAGAAAATTAATATAAAAAATTTGCTTTTATTTATGCCTTTTCATTTATTAGAAAATAAATCAAAGGGTTTCATGGAAAGATGTTTATTTCAATCTAAAAAATGATGTTGAAAAAGAAGAAAACATTTGTATATAATTTCAATGTTTTAAATGACTATGGTGATGGGTGGGATAATTTATAGTCACAAGTATAAAAATACACCAAAAAACATGAAATAAATGGATGGGAAAATATTATTAGTAATGAAATAGATCTTAACGCAAGTAACCCAAAATTAAACATGTTTACAAATACCAAAGAAGTTGAACTCTATGATTTAACATATGAATATTCATCAACGTTATGAAAAAAAAATTTAAAACAACACACGAATTCAATATTGTTTTCAATAAGTGGATGAACCCATTCCATATGAAGAATTGTTGAGAAACATGAAAAATCTTAATGATGAACAATGATTCATTGTAGATTATATTATATATAAAAAACAAAAATATCCTTTAAAACCTTTACACATTTTCTTAATAGGAGGTGTAGGAACAAAAAAAAACTTTTACATTATTGTGTATCATACAAAACATGGTAAGATATTATATGAAAGACATTCCAAATGGTGACCTTTTAAAACCAAAAGTCATAAAATTAGCATATATAGAAAAAGTTGTATTTAATATTAATGGCATGACCACTCATTCAACATTTGCAGTTCTCTTAAACAAAAATTTCAATGAACTCAAAGCATTAAGTGATGAAAACCATGATAGTTTAATATAAAAAAAAGATCAATCATAGATGAAATTTCATCAGTTGGCAATATAATGTTATCATTTATTGATCCTAGATTATGAATAATAAAACATGTTCATAACCAATTTATGGGTGGTCTTGATGTAATAATGACATGTGATTTTTATCAAGTGTTTATGTTTTGATATTCATGGTTTTTTTCATCCAAAAATATTGGATTCAATATTTTAGCAATAAATTTTTGGCATGAAAATGTAAAATGTTATGAGTTACATAAAATTATAAGACAAAATGATGTTCATTTTATTAACATTGTAAATAGGTTTCAAATTGCTTCACAAACAAATGAAGACATACATTTTATGACTAATTTTTGTTTAAGACCACCACTAATGGATAACACACTGCCACATTTATTCTACACAAACCTTAAAACTATTGCCCATAACAAAATTGTATATGAAAAACACATGGTATAAAACACATAAATTTCTCGCAAAAGATATTCATTTTGAAACATGTCTTCATTTCAAATTGTCAATATTACCATCACATTAGTGGCCTCCATCATGAATTGTTGGTTTAAAAATATGTTATTTTGTGTGCTAGCAATTATGCAACATTAGATGGTATTGTCAATGGTGCAAATGGCACCTTTCAAGATTACGTAGAAAATAATTCAAAACCATTAATTTGGATACATTTCCATAATACACAAATTGGGATAAATACAAGAATAAAAAACTCTCACATTTACGAACAATTTTTTACAATTGACAAGAAATGGACACCAATAGAACACAAAATTGTAGAAATACAAATCAATAGTAATCCTTTTGATATCATCACAAGAATTCAATTTCCCATCCAATTAGTGGTAGAACACATTATTCATCAAACACAAGGTTTAACTTTTGATCAATTGGTGTAACAAAACATGGTTTAACATATTGAACATTATCTTGAGTTTGTTGTAAAAAACATTTATATTTACTTTCTCCATTGTCAAACAAAAATTTTCAAGTAGATACTTTAATACAACTAGTGGGTACCCGTTAATTGTTTCAACCAATTAATAACTCTGATATTGTATGATGCAGATTAGCCAAATTTGAGAGGTGATTTTTGTCAAGGGTTGAAAGAAGCATTATATCACCTCCAAGCCTTTCTGCTTGGCAGTCAGGGAAAATACTATATACACTGGCAATTTCTCTGTTCCCTTTCTCTATGCCACTCTATGTAAACTTTAACACACATCATAGATACATGCATTCAAAGTGGGATCCACAAGAAGGCATTCTTATTTATGCTTTCATTTAGCTTGATGGTGAGTGCACACCAAGCCAAATGTCATGATCAAGTAGTTATTCCCATTGCCTCTGGAAATGTCGTTTTGATCACTAAGGGTTTTTAGCAGATTATTATAATCTTATTTACACCCAACTGTCAGGAGCTGATGAACTCAGTGGGCAATAAATGATAGCTAGTGGGATTGGAGATCTGTCCAAGGTACTTACCACAACCTTCTCTGCTGCTTCACATATCTTTTCAACTTTTGATGCCCTTGATGTTGCACAAACTCTGCACAAATAAAAATTAAATTTTCAATGAAAAAGTTACTTAAAATTCAGTATCTCCTGCACCTTAAGCCAAGAAATTTTCGAATCATGGTCCTTGAATCCTACTTACTGAGAGCGTTCCAACAATACCAGGAGCATGGCCACCCTATAAATTTACATTTTGATTTAAATGAATTTTTAGTAGAAATATTGTTACCTTCATGCTTGATCTTCTTGGCTACCTATGTGCCTCTTGATGTGATGCTGTGACAGTGAGTATGGCCTGCATTGTTGCTTACACAAAAATGCAGGTTAATATGGGGGATGAGGGAGTTTTTTGTCTTTCCACTGGATTCAAAGCAATACAAAGTCATGGGTTCTTAAGCTTAGTTTTGTATTTGACCTATTACACTCCTTTATACTTGAAACAAATAATCACGACTACTACATAAAGTTTGCACCAAATTTTTCAAGTGTAATTGTAGACCACTTTAGAAAGCATTTTGTTTTCTTTCACTGTTCACCGAGTATTTCAACCCCAAAAAAATGCTCACTGTGACAGGCATTCTGTTTTTCAAAACATGCCACAGCAAAATTTCGTTTTTTTCCCCCATAATACATGTGAAATACAGTGAGAACAATTAATAACTAAAAAATCAATGCGAGTCTTTACACTCAGTAAAGCCCTTGGCTGAAGGATTTACCCTGCACATTACTTCCACAACCACAAACTATGAAAAGCTTTTTAATTTGATGAAAGTTCACCTCGGATTGATTTCGCAAATTTTATTTAGAAAATTGCGAAAACAAAGTGCTAGTTGGAGATTATATTAGAAAGCTCTCAATCGTATTGCTGTTTCAAAATTTCGTTTAGAATGGCGAAAAAAATTGGTGGGCGGAGGAGGAATTATATCACAAAGCTCGCTCGAATCGCTGTTGCATATCTTGTTAGAAACTGCCAAAAACAAATTTCGCAAACTCCGTTTAGAATTGCGGAAAACAAATATTGCTGGCTAGAGGAATGATATCAGGATTCAGAAAAGAAAACCTCGCTCAAAATGTTGTCGCAAATTTAGTTAGAAATCTCGAAAACAAATTGCCGTCTGGAAATATTAGAAAGCTCTTGATCGAGTTGATGTTGCAAAAATTTCGTTTGGAATTGCGAAAACAAAACATTGTTGGCTGGACTCTGGAGGAATAGAACTATTAGAAAGCTCGGTCGAATTGATGTCGCAAATCTTGATACGACTGCTAAAAAAACACAATGTGACGGCTGGAAATATCAGAAAGCTCTCGTTCGAATTACTGTCGCAATTCTAAGAAATCTTGACATACTTAACACGACATCTTGCTTCCAACTCCACTGTCTGTCTCTTCCTCTGTTGAATACATATGTGTTTAGCAATTTAGGACACTAAATTCACAGCCTCAGAAGCTGCAAAGGCTAAAAAGTAATGTGATCAAATTGCAGCAATATGAGAACACATTCCTTACTAAAAAAAACTGTTTTAAGAAATCTTGACATACTTAACACGACATCTTGCTTCCAACTCCACTGTCTATCTCTTCTTCTGTTGAATACATATGTGTTTAACAATTCAGGACACTAAATTCACAGCCTCAGAAGCTGCAAAGGCTAAGAAGTAATGTGATCAAATTGCAGCAATATGAGAACACATTCCTTACTAAAAAAAAACTATTGCCTGAAATTTAGAAGTGTTCATTATTGGCAGCATGGAACAACTCATGGGAAAAACATATTGCAACAACAACATAAGGTAGTATTTTGAATTTCAGAAACCCTCAAGAAACAAAAGAAACCAAGTCCTGTCCTACCCAATTTGAGCTAGAGGCTGTTGTTGCCACTGCAAAAGGTCCCCATGGATCATCATCATGTTTTCTATCATTATGTTAATTCCCGCATTTTGTGAAGAACCTCAAGACCTGCCTTCACTGCTGCTCCCATGATTATTCATGCTTGTGCAAGTCCCATCTTCTTCAGCTGGATGAATCATGGATGGCCCATGATTATTCGTGCAAGCCACTAGAGACAAAAAGACATCAGAGTTTCCAACCGAATTCAGCTTTTTAGGGTTGTGGCAGTAGATTTGCTTCTTCTCAATGCTTGATGGGAATTTGGCAGATCCTTCTCTGATCCTGATGCTTGTGTGCAAGTGTCATGGGGGCGGTGGTGGGTCCATCAGAAATGCGCATGGATACCCAGACTTTTTCTGTGACTGAACCTGAACAACGTTCGGTACTTTGGCTTTGCCATATCCAAAGAAGGACATGGGCACTGTGACAGGATGATGCATGGTGTTGGCATGCCCATGGGAAGAAGGAGAAGATGGAGCTTGCACTACACTACAAAAGGGAGCAATGTCCACCAAATGAGGCATCCACAAGTCCATCTTGGAGCCTAGTCTTGTTCTCCAGCCGTGAGAATTCCAGTCGCTGCCTCTTGTTGCTGCTGCTGCTGATCTTGTTGTTGCTTGCACCACCCAGCAGCTGCTGCCATAACACTTACATCGTGGGAATGGAAGAGGAGGAGGAGGAGGAGCAGTTGCCGAAAGCAGTTGCAGAGAGGTCCGCTGCTTCACCGGCACTCCCCCTTCCCCCACCCCCCAAAACCTCCGTCACAGACGGACAAACGGACATAGTGAATTTATATATAGGATAAGAAATGCATCGTTTAAAAACAATTGCACAATATGAAATAACATTTGCTTTTTAAAAATCCTATTGTAAAAAAATTGTTATCATATAATTTTTAAATATTTGTTCTTTAAAATTACACTTTCAAAACATTATTAATGATCCAAATCTATTTGCATCGCATAATCTTTGTTTAAATGAAACAAAAATACAAAATATTCATACATGTGAAAAAAATTATAACATTATTTCAAATAAATTAAAAGTAAATTGATGTTATGACCAACATGGCACAATTATACTATATTATACAAATATGTTTTTATCCCATACATTTTCAAAAAAAATTCAGGTGTTGAATTTCTCATTGTTTTTTTCAATGAAAACCCACAACAAACTCTATACATAATTGCAATTTACAAACCACCACAAATGAATGTCAATTTTTTCATTTACATTTTAGAAAACATAGTTATGAAAATCCTTACAAATTGTCCAACCATAATTATTGAAGATTTTAACATAAACTTGTTCACAAATACAATTGAATCATCAACATTAAAAAATTACATGAATACCCATAATTTCCATATTACATTAATAGAAAGCACGACACTTAATAATACACAAATCGACCATATATGAACTAATGCTCCAACACATCAATGTTTTAATGGATCAACACAAGGTTATTAGACAAATCATAACCTTATATACCTTGCATTCAAATTAACTAACCATATTTCTCAATTTACTATACCATCCATTAATGAACAAAGTTCAAACAATAAATAAATTCCATCTTGAATAAAATTACAAAAGCTTCAAACTCTTTAAACAAACTCTTTACGATTTATAATGCTTCAATCATATAAAAACTTCTTTATCTAAATCACCTTGTTTTAATAGTATTTTTTTTCATTATAACACCAAATCATCAAAAGACATTTACATATTACATTTTTTTTTGAATATTTCATTTCTCTTCATAGACACTACAAAAACCAATAAATTTTTTATTTCCTTTTCATGAAAGCTTTTCATAAATAATCAAGTTTCTATTGCCATCCATCACCTAAAATTTCCCATCCATTACTGAATTGATTGACATCAAAACGTTTCCAGAAATATCAATTTCCCTTTTCATTCTTTTGAATCATTTTATTGGCAGGGCCTGCGTGTCACATGACGATTTGTTTATTTACATATTAGCTTACGACAGCCCATATTAACTTACAAAAAAAATTCCCTCTTTTGTTATACGAAACCTCATTACCGTAGTACCTTGGCCATTTCAACACACGTCCGTTGAATAATTAATTAATTTTGAAATTTTCATTTCAATAAATAAAATATTCCAAAATATTCGCTAATATCCTTCACAATATTTTTTTGATTTGGAAGAAGTAATTAAAAAAATTCAACAATTCTGAAAAGAATATAATCAGTGTCAAATTGGCCAAGGTCCTAGGGTAGGTATACATTTGCTGAAATCATTATGGCCAGAAACAAACCCTATGGGTGTATTGTTTGAGTCGACTTAAGAAAATTCCTTCCTTCCTTCCTTGCCAAATTTAGTTCATCCATTCATCCATTCATCCAACTTGTGCCCTTGCCTTCTCGCACAAATGTAGGGTTTGATTCCGTTCTCTCTTTCCCTCGGTCCTCCTTCGCGCCTGGGGCAGAACCAACCGCCTCCGCGAAGACGAAGAAGAAGAAGCGGAGGAGCGGGAGGATTCTGGGAGGAGCAGCAGTAGGGAGGGCCAGGGGAAGAAGGAAGCGGGGCCATGTCACGCATTGTAGGAAGCTATGTACTTAAGTGCTCGTCTCTTGCTTCTACTGCTCCTTTGCCTGCCACAACTGTGAGAATGGCAGGGGCGATAAAGAAAGCGGCATTTTGCTTGCGGCCACCGGCGCTAGCTGCGTCGTCGAGAAAATGCGGGTTATGTTGGGAATTTCAGTTTGGCAGGGGTGCTGTGAGAGCTACTAGGTCATTTTCGCAGGTTTTGGCGCCGGTAACGTCACAATGGAGTGAAAGTGAGCCGCAGCAAGGCCGAGGTGTTGAGCAAGCGGATGGTGCCAAGACGGATTTTCCGCGACCGCCTACCGTTGTCTGGAGTAAGGAACTGGCTAATAGGGTGCACTTCATTGGCAGGCTGGGTCGGGACATGGAGGTGAAGTATTTGGATACTGGTAAAGTGGTGGCGAAATCTAGCCTCGCTGTGAAAAGATCTTCAAAGAAAGATGACGCCCCGAGCTGGTATACGTGCTTTCCTTTAGTTCCCACTCAGGCCTGGGGAAGCGAGG
>Ga0209208_10002320_pt1 | contig 27231 bp, 16 predicted proteins | sample S1TSphfallax_3_FD_187694 | JGI IMG/M metagenome (GOLD analysis project Ga0209208, IMG submission 187694) | Host-associated microbial communities from peat moss isolated from Minnesota, USA - S1T2_Fd - Sphagnum fallax MG (SPAdes) (version 2) | ecosystem: Host-associated > Plants > Peat moss >...
ATTAATGTTAAATGATGTTTTTCCTATGTATGTTAATTTCATGATTTTTGGTTTTAAAGGATCAACATTTGTAACTTGTTTAGTATAATATCGTAACATGTTTTGTATAATACACATGAGGGTGAACATTTTCCTTGTCCTTGCACCACTTGTTAGAAAAATATGAAATGGTTTTGTAGTTTTTGATTTTTTGGTATAAGATATCATCAACAATAGTTTTTTGTTCATTATTCAATTGTTTCATATGTGAGAAAAAAAACTATATGTCGTGAATTTATCTATTTGTTGAAAACATTATGTTTTAACAATTTATTTTTAACATTTTTATTTGTTGATTGTGCAAAATTTTCATATGATACATCATATGGTTCAATTTTTTTGGTATTACTACATAATACATTTTAATGTGGATTACTTGCATTATCAATTATTTCATTTGAAAATAAATTTTCCCATCCATTTGTTTGATGAATTTTTGTATATTCTTTAACTTGTGATTCTAAATTGTCCCATTCAATATTAGAATTGTTGGATGGGTTAAAATTATATACAATTTTTTTTCTTTTTTTATATCAGTTTTTTGTTCAATATAAGCATTTTTCCATGAATCATAATTATTTTGCAAATTGAGTTTCGATTTTTGAAATAGTTTAAATAAAAGTAATAATTCTCTATAATGATTTTCTGGATTTTTAAGTTGATTGATGAAACCCAATGAATTATTTTATTTTTACTATTTTTTATTTACTTTTGTATCATAATTAGCTATAAATTTTGCTAAACATAGTCCATCAACAAAGCTTGAAGAGTGACTTGAATCATCATATACCTTTTAGTGGAAAGAGATCTTGAAAACTAATGGAAAGAACCATTGTCAAATTTAATTGTAGGATCACATATTGTGTTAAAACAAAGCTTGAGTAGTGACAATTTCTCTAATCCTTGTTGTATGAAAGACCCAAACAACCCTTCATAAGCTTACAACAACCATCTTTCATATGCATGCACATCATTTTTACCTAAAGAGCTTTGTCACCTCACTCCTACTCAATCCATCTTGGCAAGTAACCACCAAGGCCAAAAACACAAACCATGGTGATTAGAAAAAAAATTCACAATGAAAGGGTTTTAATTTTATGGTTTAAGGTCCGGGTCATTCTTATGCTTGGTCAATGGCTTGCAAAATTGAGGAAATGAAAATTTCAATGAGTTATTATTGTCACACATGTAATTGCACTCAAGAATCCAACATGGTAATCAAACAATAGGGTCGGGCTAAACGACAAGACTAGCAAAACTTAGGTTTTTGTTTGCCATTTGTGCTTAAATGATAACACCCACACATTCTTTGATGCAATTGAAACAAAATTGATTTTTGCACCTAATGAGAAATAAATTATCCTTGGGTGTTGAGTTTCTACATAACATGCATTCTATGTTCCTTAAATGAATAACAAACAAACAAGTCTCATTCTACCATGTTTATAGATTCTTGGAGGGCCACAATTTTTGTAAGAAAACAATGTGGCTAACATTTGGGAAGGTGGGAAGAGGTGGGGGGGACTCAAAGCTTGTAGCAAAAACATTGAGACTTGTGATACATTGTTTAATTTGCCAGGGTTCAATTACATCAACTTTGGTTGGCTATGGAGCAATGGTGGTCATGGGTTCCACATTCACAACAACATTTGACAATGCTTCCACATCATAATCTATAAAAACCACCACCAAATTTTTAGTAAAAGAGTCAAGAGATCAATAAGTCCAAAAACTCCTTTTGACAAAAAAAACCCTTGAGAAGAAACATTGTCACTTAACAAAGCCAAAAAATTTCAAAAGGCATTTACCAATGCCATCTTCCTCCTAGTTGATTTTTTGTATTTCAACTATTGGCGTTTGCCCATTCCCATGGCTTGCACTTTTGTTTTTGTTCATTCCCATGGTTTGCACCTTTTCCTTTGATGGCCATTCCCACAACTTACATTTTTGCCTTTGTTTATATACTTTCCAATTCCAATACAACTTGAAAAAAACCCATTGACAATAGATTTTTACTTCAATCACTCTTTCATGTTTTTAAGTCTGTGCAACAAAGGTGCAAACAAAAATATTCCACCTTTCTCTGGTATTCCAAATAATCAATTTCAATTGACAATTGAAAATGTCTCCCAAGTGAAGATATGACTTACTTGCTTTGAATGGAAGAATATACAAAGACATTAATCTTTGACAGTGGTCCAAAATTATTAACTTCTTTTCCTTCTTCCAATGATGGTTGTTTCTTAACAGCTTAATCCAACAACACAAACTGGATCAAGTGTTTTGCATTGCCATCTTGCTCCAAAGATGTTCCATTGAAGCATATTTTTTCCATTGATATGTTAACTCACAATAGATCAAAGATTGTCCTAAAAACCTCATTCCCTTTGATAAATTGGGACAACATTGCACCTCAAGCTATTGTGGAGTGTGGGTTTTTTTCAAAAAAATTAAAATGCCAATTATACTTGTTGATAATAGACCTACACTACTTAATAATTCTAGAAAACACAATAACCTTTCAAGGATTTGATAAAGGGAAATAATTGAGTTGGTCTGTTGTGATAATCATTTTGTTGTTAGCTCACAACCACTGACATCAAAATCATTATAGCTTACAAAAGGACTATTGATAGAGGAGTTGTTTGGTTGTTGTCCAACTTCATTTGTTCCAATAAGTAGCAACAAGATCTCAAGCCCTTCCATCCCTACACAACAAGTACAAAGATCCAACACATGCAAGGTAATATCATTAAATATTGCTCTCCCAAGTAGCTTGGCACCATGATTTGTGACTCACCAAAAGAAAGTTCTTGTACCATATGCCATTGGAAGCCCAAAAGAAGAATTTTTTGGTGATACAACAAATCAACCAATTTCCCATTGATGGAAAACTACCATAAATTCAAGCATGCCCATGAAATTTAGATTGAAAAATGGCATGTGTACTAGTTGCCCAACTATGTTTCTGTCACCATAGGTATTATGGCCCCAAGTTTCATTGTGATTTCAACTACAATTACAATAGCTATGGGCAAACCCATCCTTGGGAGGTACCACTAGGAACCACCTCAAGGAATGGTTAAGGAACTAAAACAACATAATCATTTTTTTGTGCCCTTTTTATTGAATGTTTTCATAATTATAAATGATTATTGTTCATGTTTATTAATTGCATGTTTTAATATATGGCTTGAATTTTATTTGGGAATTTTAAAAATTGGAAAATTGGAGAATTTATATTCTTAATTAAAATGTTCCCTTAAAAAATCAATAGCCTCAAATTTGGAAATTCATAATTAAATCATATTTAATCAATTAATTTCCAAATAAAAACCTAAAAATAAAATGACCTCCAAATTACCTTAGGAAAAAAAAATTCATAAATCATGTTCCAAATTTGTGTTCCTAACCAAAAAGTTCAAGGAGAAAAACAAACATTATGTTCTTGAAACTTTTTTAAAATGCAATGATTAGGAACATCAAAATACACAACATTCTTGATATTGTTGAGATTTCAAAATCTATGTAGCTTAATAAATGTATTCAAAAACAAAATTAATGAAATTGTTCATTTAAATGTTTCGTATGATTTTTCAAAGTTTGATGGGTTTAAGAAAATCAAGGTGTGATGTTCCTAGTGGTACCACCCAAGGATAGGGGTGCCCCTCAATGGTAGTGCAAATGGAAGTAAGAATGCTAATGATATAGCCTCTAGAAGCTATGGTGTTAGCCAATCCATGAACGGACAATACCACATGCCAACATTCAACCTTATTATGGAATTTTTCCAAAAGTTGCAAAGAAATTACCAAGGGGCTCAAACATAAAAGATATAGAATTTGCAAAAATTTCAAATCAAATTACATGAAAACATATGGGAGGCATACACATGGATGAAAAGGTTGATCATTGTGTCACAAGGGGTCACTAAAGCCCAAGTTGTTTAATTTTGATATGGGATTTTGGACAAGGAGCTTAAGCAACCAATGTTGGATGTAACTATGTTATTTTAGCTTGCAACAAATGTGTTCCCATTATCCGAACACATTGAGTTAAACAAGTGGTGACTATTGAATTTAGTAAATACAATATGAGGAATTCCTTTAGTAAATACCACTACAACAAAAAGGTGTCCCTACATACACCAAGTGCCTAGTGAACTACACCCACATTTGTAGTAATGTACTAATTCTAAAAAAATCTACATTAATTATAATATTTCCTACAACAAAATTGTATATCAAAGTGTAGATTATATATTCTACCAGAAAAAACATATAAAAATTTGATAAAAATTGAATGTAATAATGATTTTGTACTTCCTACACCTAATTTTGATCAAAACATTACAATTTTTTTCAATTTTACATGATTAAAAAACTTTACATTATAAAAAGAAAATAAACTTCATGTTCTATGTCTCAATTTTTATTATCTCTTTCCTACACTTTTTTAAACTCCCATGTACAATCTCTACAAGGTATTCCTAATACTTCATGGAATAATTTAAAATTTCCCTCCTAAAACAAAATTCAAAATTCCCTTAATGTTTGTGCAAACCTACCTTTAACATTACCCCCTTGTACTTCAGATTCCATCCTTAAAATCTTTAAAAAAATGTAAATACAAAATTAGATATATTAAAAGAACTTCAACACAACTACTTAGTATTTGTTTCCTAGGATGTAGGTACATCCATGGGTGATAATACCTCCTGCATTTGTTCTACTACCAAAGGGATGTCATTTCATGAGCATACGAGCATGAACATGAACAAGTGAGCACAATCAAATATCTTGCCCATGTCAGCAAAATATTTAAAGAATATTCTTTGACACTTAGGATAAAATATTTGTTGACATGGAGGAATATCTTGCCATGTGTTCATGGATGAATGATATATATGGATGAACAAATGGATGAAATTTTATATTGAAAGTCGACAAGAATTTTTTTTTCATAAATAAACAAACAAAAGAAACAAGGTGGAAAGTTTTTATGTTGAATAATTCGACATTCAAAATGCTTGAGTCATATTTCATATTTCTTTAATATGAAATATATTAAGCTTTGTAGTTTCTAAACCAATAAGTGCCCCAAAAAAATATGGGGGTTATGAGCCTAGGAAATAAATGGTGACAATGAATTTCAAAAATAGAAACTTCATGCAACTAATGGGAAGGCCCAACACGCATTCAAGATGGGCCTTATTTTTTCCTTTTGGGGGTAGTGTGGGGGGAGTTTTTTTAAAAAAGTCTTCCTTCCTCCCAATGTGTTCTTTATATTATCTCATCATGCCCCTTTTAGGTTCACGAAGTTTCCAACTTGCTCCCTAAGGTGTTCCAAATAACACATAAATTTTATCCCATATGGTTTGCCCAAAGTTCAACTTTCATGTACGTAGACTAAAAAGGTTAACTATTGGGACATATATCGATGTCTATTTTGCAACTAAGGGTCCAAATAGGTGCTCAATTGGGATAACCAAATGTTCAAAAATATTTTTTGATGGGTGTGAGGTGACTTTTCGTCCCTCCATTCCCGATCCTACAAGGTGATTATGCTGAAGCACAATTACTACTAGTGAAGGAAGAACACAAGTATAATTCTAGATGTTAGATTGCGTTTGTAGTTGAAATTTATTAGCCCACCTTCTTTGTAACATTTATGATTAGAACTGATGGATACATTTTTATTTTATTTTATTTTTTCAAGCTCACACACTACACATCCTAGGGCTTCATGTCAAATTGTCATTCAATTAAATCAATGTTTAAAGACTCAACACCACGTCCAACATGGCTGCAGACCCCTAGCCACTTAAAACGTTGTTTCTCCCACATACGTTATCCAAATCCAGCTTGCTATAGCTCTCTAGCTAACAACAAGGCGCATCTACCTACCAAATTTTAGGCTCTGCAGCTAAAACAGCAAGAAGTTAAACTACCAAACCCGAGAGAGTTTTTGTGAAGGTAGTCGTTTCAACTTGACTGCAAACCCCTAGTCACTTAAAACATTGTTTCTCCCACATACGTTATCCAAATCCAGCTTGCTATAGCTCTTTGGAAAGCTAACAACAAGACGCATCTACCTACCAAATCTTAGGATCTGCAGCTAAAAAACAAGGAGTTACACTACCAAACCCGAGAGGGTTTTTGTGAAGTTTCTCTAAGTTCTAACCTTCCAAACTATCACTATTCACCTCCATTCCTTGAAAACTCTTACAAGATCCTCATTCTATTCTCCTTCCTCTCTCCAACTCCAAAGCTGATCCTTCCTCCCCTCTTCAAAAAACTTGTTCAAACAAACACTCTCAAGATTGAATTGAAATTTGTTTTTCGGGGGAAAAGAAGAACCCCCTCCCATGATCCAAGTCCGCCTTTTAAAGAGAGGGTGAAGGTTCTTGGCTTGGTGGTCAATGGAAGGAGAAGGAGAAGGTTCTTGGCTTGGTGGTCAATGGAAGGAGAAGGAGAAGGTTCTTGGTTTGGTGGTCAATGGAAGGAGAAGGAGAAGGTTCTTGGCTTGGTGGCCAATGGAAGGAGAAGGAAAAGGTTCTTGGCTTGGTGGTCAATAGAAGGAGAAGGAGAAGGTTCTTTTTTACCTCTCCCCATTTTTCCCTCAAGCAACTTACTTCAACTTCCATTTTTTATCCTTGACATTAAGGTTTTACTTTGCCCCGGTCCTAGGCCATTATTTACGCCTTCCCTTTGTTTTCCTTGGCCTATAAATTATGACCGCATATCTTGATGCCACAATCTCCCCCACCTTCATTGCCGATTTGATTTTGTCAAAGATTTTTTTTTTTCCTTTTTTCCTTGTAATCATGGCGTCGCGCACAACCACGTCTTATGGGCCGCAAGCCGCACAAGCGAATGAAGAACCGCCTCCGAAGTCGTCTCTAGATCTTACTCTAACACAGCATCCTCGTGATGAAGAACCTGAACCCCGAGAGGTGCGTGCTTGTCTTGAAGTCAAACCCCCTCGAGCCTGATACTATCGTATTTCTTTGAACTCTTGCACCCTGGTGATCTTGTTGCAAGTCGACCCCGCTGTTGGCGACGAACCCGAGACCATTTGCGAAGGTTGTTACGAAATTGAAGATACTTCTATCTTCTCATGGTCTTCAATTCCCGGCATTGGTCATTATCGTTGGTTGCACGGCCCAATTCGTCGACTGCCTCCCAATAGCAAGGCGGACTACCTAGTTCGCACCATCTAACGCATCCTAGACTTCCTGCAATTGTGAACTATCACTATGGCATAACTCAGGATTTTCCATGTACTTGCAGCTCCTTGCTGAGCTTATCCCTATTATAAATAAATGTTTCAATTATCATCAAACTCATATTGCCACTGGCACACTATCATACTATCTATTTAATCCTTGAATTGCCTCGAATTAACCTTATGTTCAATGGCTTGAAGATTGTTCCATCTCTATTAAACCTTGCATTAACACCCCTTCAACTGTTTCAAGAATTTTTAACATCCTTGCTACTCCTAAATACCATAACAAAACTAATGTTGTGTTGAACCCGCAAATTTGGTGCCTACTTCTACCCCCAACCTTCTAGAAAATTCTCACCCCCAATTACGCAATAGAATTCCTAAAACTATGGTTATTAGCCTTTGCTGAAGAAAAGGACTAATCCAACTCCTTATTCACCAATAACACCCTTTAGAAAAAAAAAAAAAACCCCCCTTCGCACCAAGCACATTCATGATTCCTTATGAAGTCGCTAAAAGCCCATAATAACCTCACCCCACTCAAATAACCCTGATGTAACTCTTAAAAACTGAGACTACCGCACATGGTTGTGTCGGTGTGGCTCACAATGGGCCAATGAATAAAGCTCATTGAAGAAAAAGAAAAAGTTATGAACACACCCACAAACTAATTAATATGAATAAGATATTAAGGAAGAATGTTTTGATCTAATTCCAAATTAGTCGCATACAAGTCTAGAGACCCACCAAAAGATATGTGCAAATCCAAACACTACCTTTTCACCACCCGTTCGGATTAAAGAGAATATGAGGTAGCCCTTACATTGTCTATACCCATTCCAAGAAGTATGTGCCAATCCAAACGCTACCTTTTCACCACCAAAATGCATGCACCCATTTGGATTTGAGAGAATATGAAGTAGCCCTTACATTATTTATACCATTTCAAGCTATTTATTATTTTCATTTACTTTCTCAACCTCTTGCATCTACGACCATTTTTGCTACTTGTAAAATAAATTTGCATTCTTTCCACCCATACTAGCTAGTTGAATCATTTCTATCTCTACTACATGTTTGCAATCATTAAACTTTATTCCATAATGGTAAGAAGAAAACTGAAACCAATTACACATTAAACACCTTGGAATCCATGATTGAATATATGTTAATCTCAAGCATACTAGATTGAATATGTGAGATGACAAAAAGAACAATGAAATATCCAAGAGATGAAAACTAACTAGTCCACCTCTAGCATTTCCTAGAAATTAGAAAATGGGGGACAAAATGGAAAATGGCAATTGACAAAACAAATGAATGGACAACATGGCAATGGGTAAATACCAAGATTGACAAAGAAAGTCTTGTATTGTTGAAACAAACTGTAAACATTTCCAAGGAGGATATGGAAGATTATAATTGGGTGATGTTTAAACATGCCATGGACTTCTTTAAAGAATGCGTGAGTTTGAAGAAGTCGGTTCCAGAACATTTTTTCACAAGTTTATTGATTGATTTGTTGACAAAGGATTTAATAATGTTTAACAACTTATTATCAACAAAATTCATGAAACCTTGAAAACGTCTCTATGGAGCTTTAAGCAAACGAGCATGGGTGCCACAAAAATTGAAGAATAAGGAGTTAAACAGTCCGATGAATCATTGGGTGATAGGGTTAGCCTCAAAACCACAAGACATGTACAATAGTCAAAGAAAACAAAGTGGAAAGAAATGAAGGAAGAAACAAAATCATAATGTTCTTTTCTAAATTATGATTGGATAGACAATTAATTAAAAATATTCATGTGTCAAGGAAACAATCACTGATATATCAAATTAGAGTAGAAAATTATTAGTATAAGCATAATATTAAATACATTATTTTGTGGTTATTGAAATATAATTGTTTTGCCATTTGGAATCATTCTAACATATGATATTGTTAGAAACTAACAACAAAGAACCAAATTATCCAATGAAAACTAAAGGTTGTGAAGTTATATTAAAATGCAAAATTAGAGTGGCCAACTACAAGTATGACACCAAAGGTTTTTTGTGCATCCAGTTTAGTTGCATTTTGAGGTTGAAGGGTTCAATCACTAAAACGTAGGATAAAAATTTTCATTTGCATCATGTCACTAGATCCATATTCACAACATTCCTGTCAAACTCCACCACATTTGGATTTGTATTCATCTGTCAAAAAAAGGAATTGAAAAATGTAGTTGTAAAGTTTTAAGTAGAGGTTGGATACTAGGCATCTATTAATCACTTATAAGATTACAAGATATATGGGACAATGATCAAAATGCTTATCATGAAGTTTTTGAGTAACTTGCCACAACCACCTAGAAATAATCCATGGTTAAGAAACCCAACAAATAAAAATTTTAGAACACAATTCCATCAACAATGTGATTGCTTGCTAGGATTCCAAGTGGCCAAAAAAATAAACAATTCAATATTGGAAAAAAATGGCAAAGAGACAACACAAATGCAAAGGATGATCCATATGAAACTCTAGTACTTGCATACAGCAAGGAAGTGAACTAGTTGGTGGAGGCCAATACAATTATTAGTGAAGTGGAGGAGGATGATTTTGTAGTAATTGTATATGGAAGAAGGACAAAGTCAGATGATGAAGAAAAAAATACTATGCCAGAGACACCAAGACCCAAAAGATGCCAAAAAAGGTAAGGAACCAATGACATTAAGGACAAAAATTGACTCTAATGATGTGAATAGCACACCTAGAGAAATTGGTTCTACTTAATATGTCCAACACAAAACCAAACAATACTATTGATATTCAAAAAAGAAGTAGCAACATAACAACCATGATAGTTTAAAATGTGTAGTTGTGAAAATTCTAATGGGAGGCGAAGCTTTGTTGAGTGGAGAAAAAAGTTTAACAAGTTTTGAAGTTAGGTTCTTGAAATGTAGATTCAATTATTGAAAGACACGCTTGAAACATCATAGAATTTATAAGTAGTCGAAATTAATTTATGTGAATGTAAATTATTTTAAATGAAAAATAATGGAAGTTTGAAACTTGCATTAATGTCAAATCTAATTTTATTTTTTTTTCCATGCAAGCAAAGTATAACATGATATAATAGAAATATATTAGATGTTTTTTAGTATTGCCTTATTAGCATTCAATATTCCTTGGAAAAAATAATTTGAATTCACACATATATTTGGTAGGGCAACATGTGTGAAACAAAAAATATTGTAGGATAGAGAGTGCTCGATATTTTCAATGAAAAGTATAAGTTAGAACATAAAACATTCACATTGGATTGGTGGTGATTAGAAAGGCAACAAGAAAAGCAAAAAATCCATACATGGAAGTATAATAGAAGATTCTATAATAGAAAACAATATCAATCCAATTGAGGTTCATCCATAACTAAGGAATATCAACCATATAATGGATGGTACAATTGTGGGTGCAAGTTTTTTGTGGCCTTTTGATTCACTACAAGTGACTAGACCAATGTTTTATATCCACATACCAACGTGTCTTCCCAAGTGAATACAATAAATGTGGACATATTGATGGCATTGACTTGTTAGAATTGCATGTTAGTGTCATGTCCATTCACAATGTCAATCAAGAATTGAAGAATGAGTCTCAACATATAAAAATTGAAAAACAAAATCTTTATTAGAACTCTCCACCCAACCTTAGGATCGCAAATTTGTTTAAGAATGAATAGTCCACCCCCAAGCTCATAAACATAAAACTGTCTCATTCAAAAGCCTCATCATCTAAATAATTTTTAATAATAGGATCATAAAGAAACCAATTATCCATGGTGGCGATACATAATTGCTTGGGCCTAGGCTTTTTCCTCCACATATGTGGGCAACATGAAAAACATGGGAGGATTGGATAGGAACTCTTACCTTGCAAAAAACAACATACTTCTACAAGTTCAAAAGTGAAGGACCATGACAACAAGACAAATTCAAGAAAAATTAATGAATAAAGCTTGAAAGCCAAGCAAACTTACTCAAAATCTAAGTTCCTTTTTGAGCACTTTGGAGGTGGGGAATCAAAGCATAGTTATGACATTCTCCAAGTCAACATTAGGGCACTTATGCTTAGGAGTTGGAACTTCAACCAATGGTTCTAAAACCTCTGTGAAGATGTCAATATCAAGTTCTATAGCAAGTATGTGCCAATGAAGGGCATGGCACGCCTTGATGTTATTTATTGCAACACAAATGGAAATGACAATGGGTGAAAATAGGCTAAAGGTGAGCCATTTTTGCTGGAAAAAGGTCATGTATAACAAGTATTATAGTATGTAGTAACCTAAAATCTTGATGGCATCCTTTGGTTATCCTAAACATAAGTAAAAAACCTTAGAATTTGTACAACATTTTTGAACCCAAAGTTCATTTTGAGTTAAAGTTAGTTTTGATCCAACAATTAGATGAGGAGGATTGGATAAAATTATCAATGTACACATAATATATAACTTACAGTTTTCCAACGGCCATAGGGCCTCATGTTTATGATTCATGAAGCATTACCAAACAAAAGAAAATTGAAAAAATAATGTAATGCCCATTTATAAAATCTCCTCTTTTTTTCATATGGTAGTGGTTTTTTCCTAGAAATAAGATATTATTATGCATTCATTATTAAACAAATGCAAAAAAAACACATTTTTTGAATGAAATTTCATCCAAAAACTTTAAATTTCTAAATTTTCCTAGATTTAATTAATGTATGTCAATATCATACACCATTAAAAAATTCACCCAAAAATTCCATCCACAACTTTAATTTTGAAGTATATATTCAAATTTTCAAACTTTGTGACATGTATTATTTTGTTGTGAATATACTCCAAATGTTCAAAATTTTCAAAATAATTGATTAGAGGAAGTCTAAAGCTAATCAAATATACTTAAAACAAGCAAAAGTAATCCAAGGTGTGATGTCCATGCATTACCAAAAACTTTAATTACATAATTATTAAAAGCAACATAAAGGTATAAAAGGAAAAATAGGTTGATCCGAAACCTTCATGGAAGGGTATTTAGTGTTTGCAAAAGAAAGAGAATTCACAATTGCCCATTTCATGTGAATTTGGAAATTGTAGTTTTCAAGGTACAATTGAATCTCCTTTAGAATCCAAGGATCATTAGGTTGGGGAAAAGAAGCACAACCTTGTCAAGGGCCAAAAACTTGTCGACAAAGTCGAAATGGACACAACATAATTTTCATCTTGCTTATTCCACATGAGAACCTCTGGGGAACTGGAAACCAATGGAATGGGAAGGTTCCCAAGAATATCAGCAAAAATAAAATTGACCTTGTTCTCAAGATTGACCTACACAAGATGACGCAAATGTAAGAAACAAAGAAGTGAGTTGAATAAAAATAAAGAGAAAGCAAGAATGAATTGTCTATGGATAACTTTGTGGATGAAGGCACATATTTGATCATATTCTTCTGGCCTCTTGGTTGAAGAATGTTTTTCCACTACAATATTTGCCTAGGAAAATGGAAAAACTACGTATTGCCATCTAGGTGGCCAAATGGAGGGAAAAAATATTGGGCTAGGGCGATGAGGAGTGGTCCAAACTGATTGGAATGTGTCTAGAAAACTAATGGGGGTTGCAAGTAGAAAAGTAGATGCCCCAGCTATTTGAGAAGGCTTGGAGGGTGTAAAGTCCAATGGACCACTCAAATCAACAATGGGAGGACGATTTTCGTGAAATCGAACTTCCACAAATTCATTTAGACTTGTGTCTAATTCCTATGGCCCTTTAACTTGCTCCTTGCCCTTTCTTTTTCCCAAAGAGATCTGTTTCTTTTTTCCCCCTTCAAGCTATGCAGAACCCACAATGGCTTCTTAGAAATTGAATCCATTCCTCTTTTGAGGCAAAATCTTGAAGGGTGAAATGTTGTCCTTGGGATAGTGTAGGTACTAACCACAGTCCATAAGATGACTAATGGAACAATCTTTGAGTAGATCTTTACGGGACATTGTACTATCTATTTTAGGATCCCACCAAATCTTAATAAACGAAGGAGTTGGTCAATTGCTTGCATAGGAAAAAACACATGGTAGAAATACTTGCATACAAGAAAAAACGGTTGACTCAAGTCCATATTACCACAATTAGAATGTAAAGGTAGAAGGAAGGAATGAAGAAAAACAATGAATCCCTAACATTTATTTATAAAATATACTACATTGTTTTTACTTGTCTCAGTACCCTACTTTATACATCGAAGGTAGGAGAGGGGAAAAAAATAGGATAAGAATAATGAAATCAAGCATATAGTTTAGAATAAATAACATAGACCTATACATAACTTCCTTGAGCGCCTCCTTCCCTCAAGTTTGTTGCTCCCAAGACTTGTTTATATGGATTCCATCTTTGAGCTTGAATTTTCAAAAGAATCAAGTCTCTTGAATAGCTTGCTTCCATTCATGAATATAGGACAAGAGGGAGGGGACTTTTAGGAGATTTTTTATAGTCAAGCCCAAGTTCGAGACAATAGATGGACATAGGACTAGGGCCTTAGCTTCCAACTACAAGACACAATTTCCAGAATTTACAAGACACATTATAGGCTCAAGTGGACAATCAAGACAAGAAAGTTTGGTAGAAATGCTTGCCAAACTTGGTGCCAGAGTGTTTCCTTGTGGAGCCATCTGTCGAATTGAATATCCGAGAAGCCTTGCTTGGAAAACTTTTTCGCCTTTTTCAAGACACTAGATTCATTCCACTGCTTAAGCTAGGAATTTTTTTGGTCCGAAAACACATATGAATAAATTAGCATTTGTAGCTTCTTTGTGAGCATCTCGCACTTGAAGTTCATATCATAATGAGTTTAGATCTCCTTCAGAAAGTTCGGACCCAATCCAAGATCACACATTGGGAGATGTTTGCAAAACTCAAAGTAATGGTCTTTGCAAACTTGGTCCATAACCCTTTCCATTCATTCTTGAAACTTGATAGTGGACCTTTTTCCATTGTCAAAAATCTCTTCATAATAGAGCTTCACAACCACATCCACAATTGTTGATATCTCCCGTTGCAAGGACAATAAGTGATAAAACTTATGAGAGACTATAAGAGCAAGGAAATAAAATTGAGAATAAATATGATTGCACAATATAATTCAAACCTTATACATGTATTCAAAGAAAGCGTCTAAGGTCAAGGAATGCCAATTTTTCCTTGACTTGTTTTGGCATTTTTTGTAAACATCTACTAGTAAAACATTCTGAAATTGCTCTAGTTGAATTTTTCCAATAGATTTAATCCAGAAGAAATCGTGGACCAAACTAGGCTTGACATGATCAAAGTCCACAGACCTACATACCAAAAATGGGATTGAATTCCTTGAGAAATCATAACATTGTAATGTAGACAAGAAGATATAATCAAAACACAAATCTCTCAAGATTATTGAAAGCTCAAAAACTTACTTATTTAAATTTGTCATGTTTGTGAGTAGATCCACAAGGCCATGCATATGTATCTAGCATTATGGAATCAACCAAAATGTGTTAGGAAACCTCATCATTGCTAAATATATGACATCTAGGCTTGTAGCATGTCATTACCATTCCAAACAAAAAAAATGTGACAAAAGAGATTTCAAATTAGGATCCTATAGAAGGAAGTTCTCAAACTTCTTGTTCTCAGATCTCCAGTGACCATTCCAGCTCACTTGGTATGCTTTCAAAAACTCTTCTTCTCCTCTCTAATTCAATGGAGAAACATAGAAGACCTTGTCGACCTCTTTGTAACTAGTTTGAAAAGCCTATTCCATCTTAAACATGTCTATCTTAAGGGCACGATGCACAATTAACATTGATATCATTATGCAAAGTGGGATGTTCATTCTTGCTTTGCATTTGGAAAACATCTTGAACACACCAAAAAACCCCAATCTTGGGCTCCTTTTGCCATTGCCGAGCTCCCATTCGAGTTTGGTGATGGCGTTTAAAAAAGAAAAAGAACTCGACCTTGGGCTTGGGACAATTTTGTAAGTGAGCCCATGCTCGAATTCATACAACTTTCATTAAACTACTCTCAATGTTGAGAGTAGCCTAGCAAAAGGTGCAACAAGAGCAAACCAAAAAAAAAACCTAAATTTAAGCTTGGGTCTAAAAATGGACCCAAGCTTGAGCTCGAGGTCTTATTGCCATCATTGAGTTCAAATTCAGAATTTGATGATGGTGTTTTAAAAGAAAAAACCTTATTCTTGGGCTAGGGTCCATTTTGGATGCAAGCCTAAGTTTGAGCACCTGTAGCCCTCGCCAAACTATTATGTTGTTGGGAGCTACAACACGGGTAAACAAAAAAAGAGGAAAAAAAGGCGCGAGCTTGGTGTCGAGTCAAAAAATGGACCCAAGCTTGAGTTTAGGCTCTTTTGCCATCATCAAGCTTGCATCAAAGTTCAGTGATGGAATTTCAAAAAACAAAAAGAAAGCCATGCACCATCGTCAAACTCTCGTGGGAACTTGGCGATGGTAGAAGAGCATGAAAAAGGTCTCAAGTTTTTGCCACTATTGCTAAACTACTTTTAACGCTAAGAGTAATTCAACAAGAGTTGTAGCAAGTACCCAAAAAATTGCCTTGTCACCATCACCATGTTCCCATGGGAGTTCAACGATGGTGGCATGGCAAAACAAATGGAACCCAAGCTTGGGTTCGGGTCTAAAAATGATTCAAGTCCAAGTTCATGTTCCTTTTTTTTCAAAATGTAAGCAAATTCAGAAATTTGAGTTTGAGCTCGGATTTTTGCTTGTAAACATTTGAACTTGAATTTGATTTTTAGTTACAATTGAGCTTGAGTTTAGCTTGGAGCTCAAGTTGGAGCTCCATGCCGAACTCAAACTTGGTTTTTTTCTTCAAAAGAAAAGGAAGGGAGAAGGAGGAGGACTCAATTGTTAATGAAGGACATTGAATTATTTATTTCAATTTTCGAAATCCTCCTTGGACACCCTCCAATCTTCCATTTCCCCATTGCAACCTTCCTCCGCTAACCCTTCATGTGCGTCTAGTTGTGTCCTTGCCACTTTTAACCTTTTACTAAAACTTGCTTCAAGATTGTGATAACTCTATGCATATGGGGAATAATTTCGTGTTTTGCATTTTGTTGATCTATTTATAGTTTCTTGTGATTAATAATGGACATATCAAGGTTTCACTTCCAAAGGTCTTAGTTTTTTGCAACGTCACATTATCCTATAGTATTCCCAAAAGCAATTTTACCCTCTTACTAGCATCCATACTTTCTTGGCAAGTCCTTGGCACGTTGTTATTACAATAATAATGGCAATTTCAAGATTTGTTTATTTTAGTTATTGTCTTGATTCCATTTTCCATCATAATGGCGTCCTAGTGTACCTCCTTCCATACATGGAGTTATTTAATAACAACATAAAATATTATACCAAGCTTTCATTTATAATTCCTACTAACTAACCCACATGGATTGTGCATATTGTTATGGAATACAAATCTAGTACTAAAATATTGTACACGCACCTATTTGCTATAGGCATGTGGCACATCAAGATGGCATACATAGATCTAAAAAGCTCCTACCACATTTGTGTGACATACGTATGGGTGCATGGAAATTCCCCATGTATATGTCAAATAAATATGGTGCATAGATATATTTATAACATTCCAAACTTTAGGATAAAACCTATGTGGATGATATATTCTCTTCCTTTAAGACCTATATGTTTATCTCATGCAAGTATACGAGTTATGTTTTTTTCAAATACACATCAACATGTTTTCCATCCATGCCTATTGCAACCACTTTTTGTTATTTTGATATGTTATGATTTGTGTTCCATATTTGATTTTGTTATTCAATATTCCTTCCCCCAAAAGATTTTTTTTTTTTTTTTTTTTTTTTTTTTTTTTTTTTTTTTTTTTTTTTTTTTTTTTTTTTTTTTTTGTAGTATCTATCCATATATTCATTTTGGCACTTGACAAATTCTAATTTCACATCTAGTCATCAAATTTTGTTGACAAACGGTTCAAAGAATGTTTTTCAATTATTGTTTGTGGCATCTTCTATCCTCATGACATCTCATGTCAACAAAATCTTACTAATCATGTGTCACATAATTTTCCTTGTCTAGTTTGAATTTGGCATGTGTAAAACATTATTGAATTGACATATATTTGCTCTATCAATTACTTTGCTTATAACTTTCAATTTAATTGGTGTTTTCTACATATTACAATATTCTCGTTACCTTTTACCCTATGCACCTTTTTCCTATATATTGCATTTATGAACATTGTAAATACAACTAGTCGAGTTCATGCTCTCTTAATGACTAGTTCTAGTAGGATTGTCCTCTTCTCTTAATGTCTTGCTACCACCCCCTCCCACCCTTTTTTGTGGCAGTACATTCTTTTTTTGGTTCATTGTTGCTTTTACATTTGCCGATTTGATATTGATGTACCTGATGTTGAACAAATCAATATTGATTTTTAGATTTGTTTTAATGACTTTAAACATTTTCCTTATCTTTTTCATTTCTTTGCTAGAATCTAGTGCATTTTTGCAACTAAATTAATGAAGACTAGCTTTTGGAAATTCCTTCTTTAGGTTCTCAATAAATAAGGGTGAATAGCTCGTACCATTTTCCAATTATCTACTTCACATTTCATCAATATTCATGTAATATTTGGTTATATTAAGAGTTTACCATTCATTGTTAGCATTTACATTAGAAAGATCCCCTTGTCAATACTCGCTTAGAACATTGTGTGTGTGAAAATTTGGTTTTTGTTCAATCCCATAATCGTCCCACTTGCAACCAATGACATATTTATGAAGTTCCTATTCATCATCCTCCAAATTGTTCAAAGTTATTCTTTGTGTTTGATTGGAGATCAACCTCTTTGCATTCTTGATGTTTCATATCCCTCTATGTTCCTTTGGTAATTTAATTCTATTGTTAATAATACGGCAACATTTCATGTTGCTAGATGTCTGGACTTCACCATCATGGTTAACAATTCAAGGACGACCGTTGTCTCTAAACATTGTTTATACATTATGTTTACTTTTCAGCCAAGGTCTTTGCACATATCCAAGGACATCTCATATGATTATAATAACTTTGTTTCAAATTCTCTATATCAGATTCCTATAACCTCCTTTCAAGGAAGACAATGGGTTGTTGGTTCTAACCATTATTGCATTATTGGGAGTTTGATTCACAACTTGCAAAAAACCATGCTAATGTTAAGAACAATAGATTTTGTGGTCATGATTGTGAACGAAAAAAACAACATTACCCACACTTTCCCTGAATGTTTATACCTTTTTACATCTTTTGTTTTCATTGAACATCTAATTTTTCCTTAGGTGATGATTTAACAACCCTTACTTTGTTGATGAAATCACCAAAATTGATTCCTTAATTGATTGCCCGATTATCACCACAACCTTCCAACCTAGTGGGGAGTATTTAGTCTATTGTCTTTTGCCTCCGTGCCATGGTGCTATTTGGACATACCTCCAACAAGTTACAAAATTTGGATTATGATAAGATTCCTCCTCAAAAAATCTAATTCTTGTTGACTACATTGCTTGGGATGTCTTGTTCGAATTACTATCGGTTTTTTTGACTACTCATAGGCCTTCACAAATGCAAGGCATCGATTGAAAGTACAATGGGCATGCTTGGTGCAAGGTGATCACAACCAATATCAAAAATAATTTTGGGCTTAGTTTTAGGAAAGCTTGTTGCTTGGGTCACTTGCATTATGTGCAACATGATTGTGAGCACTTTGTACACTCTACCTTTCGGAATGAAACCTTCTAGTGCAATGAATGCACACACATTCTAGTTTTAGGTCAAATAGCAATGTTTCCATTTTGATGCAAGTTTTGTCATGCTCCTCCCCTTTGTGTCACCAATTGTAGTGAACAAATCTATTATGTTGTGCATAGTCTACAATTAATTTTTAGAACGATATTTCATCTTGGGGTCCACAAACATCTTGTGGTATCTATGGCAAGTGAAAGGAGTCTATGGATGAAACTAGAAGGTTGATTGCAAAGGAGGTTGGTTGCATGCTTGATGCAAAGATATTTACAATTTCTCTAAGTGTTGACAAAACATTCTTGGTTAAACATTTGCTGGATGATAATGGCGATGGCATGGTGGAGCTTTTACATAGTGAACAACTGGAATAGATCTAGGATAAATTCTCCGAACTAAGTTTGCCCAACATTTGTAATTTAATTGCTTCTTTCAAGCATCATTCAAGGGGTGGTTATATTGAAAGCACCCTTCAAGTCTAAAAGTTGCTATGACTACATCTAGGAATGTTGTTTCCCAGGACAAGTTTTAAGACAAAAGGTTTTCATTTTCAAGATGTTGATAAATGGTGTGGGGAGTGGAACAAACCTTGTAACATGAATGTAACCTACAAGGGATGTGCAGAACACTTAGATCATGTTTGATCATGTGAAACGTGTTGTTGACTATACAACTATGGGTTGTCATGTGTACAATTTTGTCTATTGTAAAGTGATAATTATTACAATTTGTGACATGCAATCTAAGGACATCAAAGCTCAAAAACTCATGTGGAAAAAGCTTAATGAAACAATGTTAAAACATAGGTTGACAAAACTAAAATTTGAAGGATTCATGGTTGATAACACACAGGCCAATTGGAACTTTGTCAAAATTGTTTATGGTTTTAGGGACCTTTCTATCATGATGGTTGATACAAAATGCACTTGTTTATTCCATTGGATTTGGTTGTTCAATAGGCACACCAAACAACTCATCAAACTAGATTTGTAAGATCAACATAATTTTCTTTGCCATGAATTCAAGAATGCAAAATCCCTTGTGGAAGCTAACGATCTCTATGTTATAATTTGTTATTGGTGGCTTTGGTTAGGGGCTACTTTTGAAGCAAGTGTCCATGAACTTGCAAATTGGTTCAACTTTTTGCATTTTCATGTCAAACAATGGGGAGGTTTCATGGTCCATGTGAGTATTTTTCCTTTGAAATTCCTATCATTCTTTCTTTTCTATTAATTCAAAATTTTAAATTTATCCAAGCCTCCATCTCCATTCTAACATTTTAATTTTTGTTGATATTTTGTTTCCTTTAATCTATAGAAGTTCAGTGATGAAGAGTGGGTAGACATGCCCACTTGTAATTTGGTAAAAACTATGCATAACATTTAATTGCAATAGTCGAGGAAACGCAACACTTGATCATACATAGTGATGTCCAATGACGACATTTGTGCTTTCACACAATTTACATTGTATAGATAATACTTGCAAGGTGGTCCACCTAGTCATGGACCTAATAGGAATGAATTGTTGTTGAGGAGGGCCGAAGGGTTGAGTGATCTTGCTAAACTTGCGATAGTTGTGGAAAATTACATGTCTAGGTCATCTTTCACAAATCACCTTTTGCACCTCGAGGAAGAAGAGGTTTTTGGGTTTGCCAAATGACATGTTGATTATCCTCCTAGTGGAGATAATGATTCCCATTGTCCCAATTCATAGTTATGACATTCTTGGTGCGAGAATGTTATGGAAGCCCAAAGAAGCAAGAATTTTAAAGAATTTTAAAAAAATTTATAAATCAACCAGTGTAATTTGGTAAACATTCGCGGGTAAAGAATGTTATGACAAGGTGCTAAATGAAGAATTTTAAAGAATTTTAATGTGCAAAATGAAGAATGTCATCACTAGGTCCCAATTGTGTGAATTTCTCTTGTCCATGAATAACCAATCCTACTACTAAATCAAATATTGTGGAAGATGTACACATGTGACAACTGCACTTTGGTTTTAGTAATTTGCTACCTTTGGTACCTTGAGGTGGCCTAGAGTTGAAGGAAAATATTTGTGTCAATGGCCAATGGCATATTAAACATTGCCCACCCAATTTTACAATTCAATGTTTTGCACTTTAGAAAACCATCGTGGTTAAATGCAAAGCAAGGATCAACCTTTACAAATTTATAAGTGGTTCAACTCCGGCTCCATGTTATTCGGGTTTTTGGGTGCAATATATATCACATCAAATCATTTGAACGTCATAAGCATTGGTTTTGTTTAGATGACTTCAATCGTTGCAACAAAGGGATAACATGAAAATTTGCAGTTGCTAGGCATGAAGTTCCAATTGTTTGGCCCATCTAAAAAGGTATTAACTTAATTCAAAAGGAGGTAACGACTATAGAAAAATTAGGGTTTTCCTTTGACCACCTATGAGAAAACAACGTTCAAAGTTTATTTAGTTCCCATTCTTTTAATTCAAGCAATTTTCATGTGCCTATTGTGAGTTACCACTACCTTGTGAGGCTGTTCGATGCAAGTTGTTGGCCTACAAGTCGTGGTGACAAGAAGGTGAGACAACCTTCCACCTTCAAATTAACATAATAACACACCAACAATGGGGAGGTTAACATGTTACTTCTCCAATGCACTATTTTCCTTGCTATTGATATCTTGTCATTTGGGTATGGATGAATTTACAATATTCTCTTGGATGATAAATGATGCAACATCACTATTGGAAATTTCCTTGGATGATCATGTGTTTATTTTGTCACAATGTTGGCAAGTTCTTTAAGTGGTCGTGGGGCATATATGCAATGTAAACATGTGTATCACATATTGCAAATGATTATGTTCTATGGGCTCATGGAAGACTTCATTCATTATTGCACGTGGAGTTGGGATGAAGTTCAACGTTTGTTAAAATGTTTTTTAAAACCTTTGGAATTTAGTGATAATACATAACAATTGGGTATGTTTCAAATCAATTATATTCTCTTCATTCATCAAGCTTGTTGTAGTTGCATTAATTATGTAGGAAGTTCAGTTTTCAATTATAGCTTAACAAAAAAATTTCCACCGTATATTATTTCAATCATTCTTATGTTTTTTTTAATTTTATAAATTCAATTTGTGGTTTCAAAATTTTGGTGATTTTTCCAAGAAAATTAAGCAATTTTTTTCGAACTTAAATTTTTAAAACGAAAAAATCCAATTTTTTTTATCACCAGGTGGTGAAAATTCACCAAAAAAAAATTTTTGGTTACTTTTATTTTACATCAATATAAATTACATGATTATGAAAATTTTGAGATTTTGAAAATCTTTTTTTTGTGGGGGAAATATATTTATGTTGCTATGAAAAATAGAAAAAATCAATAATTCCTAAATTTTAGACTATATACACAAAGAAAAAAAAACATTACCAAAAAAATAATTAATTTTTTTTATTAAAAATGTTGTTTATTGATTGTTATAAAATCATGTGTTTCCATTAAATAAAATGGTCTTGTATTTTGAAAGGTAAAATTTACTAACGACATAAATGTTAAAATATAATTATTGTTATTGTTACTTTATTATAATTACTTAACAATTGGGTAAGGAAAAGTTTATCTTGATAAGGTAAACCTACCTTTCAGTAATTATAGGAAGGGTTATTGTGGTAATCTATGATGATAAGGATAGGAATGAAAGTAGGATTTGTTTAAAGGTAGCCACCATTTATTATTGTAAGGGGTGTTGGTTGCCTAATGTAAAAAAAGATATGGAAAGGAGTATGGTGGTGTGGTACATGGTGTATATGAGGGTGTGTGAAGAGGGAGGGGTAGAGTTGCTGCGTTGGAACATAATAGTTCAAAGAAAGGGGCCACTCCAATAGGCTAGGAGACATGTGTACCTGGTTTTTACCTTAAGTTATGAATTTCTTATGAGTTTTGAAATGGTGTATGAAAGTTGTCATTGTATCCTTTACTATACTTCATTAGTTGTATTTTCCTTTTACACATTGCCATCTTTCAACTATTTTGTAGTTCTTAATGCAATAATTAGGTTGGGATTATTTCTTTCTTTGCCTTACTACAGCAATATAATTAAGTTCTATAGTGTTCATATGAACTATTCCAAAGCTATTAGAATTCCATGTAGCAATTCTTTTCCACGATTGTCAATCATAATATAACAACATAGTATTGGATGCCTATTAGGTCTTGAGAAAGCTTGGATTGTTTTAATAAAATTACAAGTTTTACCTATAGGTTAATATTCATACAATCCACTTTATAAGGTGGGTTGCTTGAGGTCATTTTATAAATTTTTATGTGAAATAAAAGAATTCCAAGTATATCATAAATTCTTTTTATTTGATAAATGTGATGTGATGTCTTATACTTCATACCAATTCCAATTTGGATTACATGAACCAAAAAGCTATAAAATTCAATGAAATTACCATTTGTTAAAATACCTTGGGTTTTAAAAACACAATTAGGTATAAAAATGAAGTCAAATTAAGGTGATATGTAATTTTAAATGTTATTTGAGATGTAAACAAGGGCACCATCTAGGTTGTTTTAACTAGTAATTATTTTAATGTATGTTTAATGATTAAAAAAATAAATCTAAATTTGTTAAACCAAATATAAATATGAATATGAATGAATATATATATATATATAAATTAGGTTCTTTATGTGATATATGAAAAATGAATTTTTGCAAAATTTTAGTATATTTACTTAGTTAATTGGATGTAACATGGATTTTTGAAGAGGATAACCTCATTTAATGAGAAATTGTGAACCCTTTAAAACTTTTAAATTAAAAGTTGTTTGAAAAAAAATACATTTGTATCCTTTTAAACATCATTGGCTACTTCATCAAAGGGTGAAAACATGAATTAGTAATGCATGTTGGGGTAGTCCTTTTTAGTCATAAAACAAAATAGACTTGAATTGATGTGCCATATTGTGACCTTGGTCACTCAATCCATTTTTACATTGGTTATTACATTGCATGTATATCGTGAAAAAGATTGGTTTTAGTCCTTAATTAGTGCTTCAATGGGACATTTTATATTCATTGAATTCATTTCAAATTCAACCAAATGCTATAAAGATGAAAATATAATAATTATTTATAAATAAATAAATAAAAATTCAACATTATTGGAAATTTTTCTTGGCTAAAAGATTTGTAAAAACAAGTAACATTTATAGTTGTAATGGTTTTTTGTACATTTTTTAACCTTGAAATTGAGCCTTATCGTGCATTGGATGCACAAAGCTCAATGGATCCAAAAGTTTCATTTGTGAGGTTTTCTAGTGCACTTGAATTTAATGACGATTGAGAATCAAATAAGGGGTCTTGATCACGATATCGACCTTGTTGTTGGAAGATTGGCCACTCATTTTCTTCGTCATTAGAAATTACAACATTTGCATCTCCTGCTAGCATTGCCACTACACGAAACATGGTTGGACGTTTTTCTGTAGAAGTTTGCACACATAAAATGGCAATCTCTAATACACGTTTCACCTCAGAAAGCTCAATATCATTGCATTGAAGTCTTGGGTCAATGAGATCCATAAGACTATTTTTCAAATGCAATTTCCATGCCTGCAAGATTAAAAAAAAGTTAAATCCTATTCAATTTGATCATATAATTGTAATTGTTTTTTGCAAGCACCAAATAATGAATGCCTCGAAGTCACCTATTCTATATATCATAGTACCTTTACCATTTTAGCAATAGAATGTCGAATAATTAACTGAATTTTAAATTTTAACTTTGGCATTTGGTTTTTTAATTTTGAAAATTTCTGCATGTAATGGTTATAGACAATAATAAACGCAATATACCTCGTTATGAAATAGTTTAGTGTGTCTAAACCACTACAATGTTAAAACCGTGTCTTTGGAGGTCTAAGATAGTGAATGTATGGGTTTTCAAACCTTAACAATGAGTTTTTTTATTTTATTAAAATTTTGGTGGAAATAAAAAATATTTTTTCAAATTTTTGAATAAATGAAAAATAATTTGATTTTTTCCCAATGGTAAGGGTACTATAATAGTAATCATATTTGGCAATAATATATTTAACTATCCTAATGCAAGGAGTATTACAAAAAGTTTATCAAAACAATGCATTTGACATTTGGTGGTTTAGCTTTGAATATCCACAACCTTATTATAATCATGATAATGATGCATCATCATCATGGAAAGAAATTAATTTTTCATATTAAATAATGTTTACATTAGTTAAATTTGAATATGAATTTATACATTTAACCTTGTTCTTCAATGAAATTTCAAAAGTTAATTGAGACTTTTGTGTAATGGTGTCATATTGTTTAATTATTTTGATGATGTTTTATAATCAAGGTTAATTTAGTAAATCATATGACATTCCAAAAGAAATTCTAAATGATTCACATACCCGTATGGGCAAGTATACTTCATCTTCACGTTGATTCGGGTCTTGATTTTTTCTCCCACTTATAGTTTCAAGAAGTAGAACACCAAAGCTGTATACATCAGCCTTATTGCTCAATTGGCCATAAAGCATGTATTCAGGTGCTAAGTAACCACTACAAAAACATACACATGAAGTTGTTTAGTAATGTTAATATAGAAATTACAAGGTACTACTATTTAGACAACTTTACATCTATTTAGTATTTTTGTATGCACATATTAATCCAACTATTAATCTAATAACCCAATGAATTTTTATTTTGAAAAAATATTTAAGTAATAGACTATTTAAAAAATTTCCTTATGACATTAATTGGCTAAGAAATATATATCTTTAACAACTAAATATGGAATGGTGGTATTTTTAAATCCCTTACAATTAAATTAATGTTCATTCAAACACTAATGTCATTTTCATTATATTCTTAGAAAAATGATGAGTTTCATGCCATACAATTCAAAACTTCATCTTAAGAAACCAAATTGGACTAAGTCAATTTGATTTACATACATTGTACCAGCACGTTTTTGGGTCATGATTTCACTTTTCCCATCTTGTATTGGTCTCGCCAAACCAAAATCAGCAATTTTTGGATTCAAATCTTTATCCAATAAAATATTGCTCATTTTAATATCACGATGGATGATTCTAGTTTGAGATGACACATGTAGATAGTATAAGCCTTGGGCCACCCCTAAACATATTTTCATTCGTGTTGGCCAATTCATAACTTGCGACAAATATTCACCCTTTGTATCTGCATAAGGATCAGACCACATAATATTATATTTAGGTTATAAATTGTAAACAATTACACATGGATTTGTTCATATGTTGATGTAATAAGATATGATCTATTTATTAACCACAATTCAATGCATGGTTGAGTTGATGTAAGATTAATATTCATATGTAATTTCAAATTATATGAACAATTTTTAGCATGTTATTATAGATCCATGTAACCAAAACAATCCAAATATATCTTTATAAATAAGCACCAATTGTGAAAATGCTTACCAAATAGAAACTTTTCCAAATCACAAAAATCAACAAATTCATATACCAAGAGCATCTCCTTTCCATGGAGGCAATAACCTTTTAATGCCACTAAATTGCGATGTTGTAAATTCGAAATCAAGATAATCTCATTGAGAAAATCCTCACTACCCTGTTGTGTTTTTATGAATAGTTGCTTCACAGCCACCTCAATGTTGTTTGTTAAAACTCCCTGCACAATATGTTAGCCAATTAAGGTGCATGTCAATAAGTATTAACAAAGATTTATAATGATTAATATTTTTATGTTGTCAATTATATTGTAACATTTGTATTCTAACTTCAAACACATATTGTTTGTTAAATTTATAAAAGAAATACACAAATAACAATGTAGAGTTATTTATTTGGTCAATTTGATTTATAATTTGTGATTATAAAAGAAAGTCTTAAATGTATTTTTATTTTATATATTTCACAACTTCCTAAAAAATGCAACATGTGCATGAATGGGTGTTTGTTTTCTTAAGACCAATTACATTGACCATAATTACCTTGTAAACAACACCATATGCTCCTGCTCCCAACTTTCTATCTTCAGCAAAGTTTTTGGTAGCAACACGAAGCTCATT
>Ga0209208_10002321_pt1 | contig 27227 bp, 16 predicted proteins | sample S1TSphfallax_3_FD_187694 | JGI IMG/M metagenome (GOLD analysis project Ga0209208, IMG submission 187694) | Host-associated microbial communities from peat moss isolated from Minnesota, USA - S1T2_Fd - Sphagnum fallax MG (SPAdes) (version 2) | ecosystem: Host-associated > Plants > Peat moss >...
TAAGCAGGTTTTTTGTGGCCGCATTGAAGCTGATGATAGGTTCATTAATACTATCCACACATTCACCTGCTTTGCTGAATAACCCCACTTGCTGTGGTAGACATCCAAGAGGTGCCAAAGAATCCACTGCTATTTTCCTTGCCCCATAACTATACAATGCCTGATTAAAACAAACAACATCAAGAAGGGTGCAGTCACCATATAATGACCTGTAACCAACTCCAGTGTCCTGAATAGAGACTGACATGATGAAGTTGCAGATTGGGATTGGTTGTTATGTTTGCTGTTTTGCACTCATTACACTGCCGAAAATGTGCTTAAAACTGCTGGTTGGTTACAATCCTTAACAAGGGATTTTTTGGGTATTCTATACTTATTTGATTCATTTGAAGAAATTTAATTAACATGTTACAATTACCATATTTTAAGCATTTTTGATAAAAATACATCACATATTCAACATTAACTTAGATTACTGCTTAAAAACAGGTGAAGCAAGCACTGGTTATGCAAGCAGGCAGTGGGGCTTGTCTTACTGTGACTGTTGGTAGACTGTTGGTGTATGGATGGATTCATTTGTTTTATGGAAGGTTGAAGCTGTGATGAATATTTCTAAAATTGTTTGCACAGAAAGGATTAAACTGGTCTCAGGTCTACTTACTTGGATGTAGCCAGATAGTGCGGAAATCAGTAAATCCTCGTACTGGGCGGGAGTATACATCGCTTGAATAATAGGATCAATGTTGTATAAGTTGATGAAGTCATTGCTTCCAGTACTTATCAAGAAAAATGACTTCTGCATGTGCTTTTCTGCCGCATTCACTCCTATGGATGCAATAATAGCTTCCTTAACCTTGCGGAAGAAAGCCAGCTGCTCATCTACAGTCTCTACTCCCTGTAAAAATCACCAACCAAAACCCAAAAAGAAATAAAACTAAATCAAACAAACCTTCAGAAAATTCAGTTCCCAATCACCAAGCTTATTTCTATTTTCCATCCAAATAGAAAACATTTTGCAGCAATTGTTTTTCTTAAAACATTAGCTGCAAGAAAATTCTCAAAACAATATCTGAACTTTTTTTCCCCTTACTACATATTGGCTAAAGTTTCTTCTTAAACAAGAATTTGCTGCAATTTTTTCTTACTTTCAACAAAACTCCACATGCTATGAAAAATGCAGAAACAAAATCCAATTTCTGAGATTGCAATGAGATCAGCTTCAACAGTTCTGATCAAGATAACTAGCTGGTGCATACAAGGACATAAGGACAAAACTCAAAGCAGTTCTGTGACATTGCATCAGAGCTTGATATTTAACAGTTACGAGGATCACTTGCTAGTGCATACAAGAACACAGAAGGAAAATTTATTCCAAACAGTTTGTGAGATTGCATGAGAACTTCTTCATAAACAGTTAGTTGGAAGGAGGAGGATCAGGTGATCATGTTTGCAGCAATAGTAGAGTCTACATACAAGGATATATCCAGTGATATTGAGATAGCCTGAGCCTGAGGAAGCGAAGTTGACACCTTGTAAGTAGTTCTGGACAGTCGCACTTTGGTCCAAGTAATTCACAGCATATGGAAGCCCCAAACGCTCAGCTGCAAACATACAATTGCACCAACCACACACACACACACACACACAGAATCAGTCAGTCAGTCAGTCAGTCCCCTTGCAGCGGGAATTAGTTCTTATGAAATTCACTGGGACGAACTCTGTGCAGCTCCACTTATAGCTATTTTCCAAGGAATATCATGATCAATTGCAGTGTGAGAGCAACTCCACCAATGCACTGTACAACAAAGTTTGGATGAAGAAAACATGCCGGTCTGGCTCGCCCAGCATTTCTGCACAGCCCGGACCAGCGACGTAGTACTACTTACCACCGAAGTCATTAGCTAGCTTGCCATTGGAGAAGCGACCAGTAGGACCAGGAGGAACGAAGTCACGGCCATAAGGAGGGTAGTCGGACGTTATCAAGGTAGTAAGGTACTTCTGGTTCCCAGTGTCCACAGTCGAGTCCCCGAATATGTATACAGCAGGCACTAAGCTTGTTGATGTAGTACTCGCTCCTCCAGCTGCAACCACAAACTTTGACAATACAAGTATGCACAATGTAGCAGCTCCGACTACAGATGCGAGTACTGAGCTCGACTGCGTTAATGCGCCCGCCATCATTCTTGCTTGCCTGCTTCGCTCACTCCCGACTACAAACCCAAGAAAAGCCCAAAAGTGAGAAGAAGAGGAGCTGTGAGTGTAAATCCCATGTGAGAATAGAAATAAAAATACACAACCACACACGAAAAACCTTCAAAGAAAAGAAGGCTGCAAAACTCTGATGTAAAAGGCTGACATTTTGTTGTTGTGTTCCATAGACGTGGTGGTCATAACTGCAACTGCATCAGTTTGTTTAGCTTTGAAGATCTGATCTTTATAGTTCTGTATGGGAATGGGATACTGCTGCAACTAGATCAGATCCGGGGCCTACTACAACTGCAACAGGACTGCGCGCGAGAGATAGAGAGGAGGGGGGGGGATGGGAAAAGGAGAAGGAACCAGGAGGAGCAGCAGGCAGGAAAGCAAAGCAAAGCAGGAGGAAGCGGCTCTGAGCACTGTAGCGACTCTTAGCGGAAGACGGAGGCTGCAGGAAGGAAGCAGTGGCGATTTTGTTTCCAATTGGCGAGAAATTAGTATTTTTTGGCGTTTTTAGTTGCCAAATTTCCCCAAAAACCTAATTTTAAAAAATCGCCAGATTCTATCCTAATTTCCAGCAGGTAGCCAAAATTATAGAAAGAAGCTAGGTTTTTTTTTTACTGTCATATTTTCTTATCGCCAAACCTGGCTAAATCTTCTTATGGATGATCACCACTTCAGCTACATCAAAAAATTGGGGGAAAAAAAAACCCCTGAGAGGAAGGGAGCAGGCAGCCTTTCTTTTTGCTGGCTATGTATAGCCAAAAAGGTATATTAAAAATCAAAACTACTAGAATCGAGTGCTTTTAAAGATTTTCAATAGCCATAATTCGGTCAAATTATAAGGAAATTTTGCCACATTCCTATCTATACAAGGTTCAAGTAGGTAGCCAAGAAAACAGAAGTTACGTTTTTAAAGTTTTTGCTTTTGTATTTAGGTCGTAGCCAAATCTAGTTAAATCATCCTGTGGATCCAGTGCTTCTTTTACTGGCGAATTTTCGCCAAATTTCGACCTAAAAAATAGGATTTCGATCTATGCAAAGTATTTTTCATGGGAAAAAATGGCACAAAGTCGCCAGACTTCGATTTTTTTTTAAATTTCCAAATTGCCAGAGTCTTTATCATAACTTCCAGAAGGTAGTCAAGAGGGATTCTGTTTTTTTTTTTTTTTAACCTTCATATTTACTATGCAGCCAAATTTGGCTAAATTATTTTCTGGATGATTGCCAATTTGGTTACATAACAAAATCCTTAATAATGTCCGTTAAGGACAGTAATGAATGAATACTGTGCTGGTCCATGTGGGTCTCATTAAGGGATCACACTCTCCTGCCCCCCACAATCCCTCCATTCATCCCTCGCCTCTCCATCCATGATTTACAGCTTCCTGGAAATATCTAACCTACCTTCTTTATTACTGCCGACCGTGGCCAGTGGGCTGTCCAGCGCATATTTATTGTACGGGTCCCGTGAGCCGTAATTCCGTTAGATGACAACTGGTTCGTTCATGGCCTTTTCCAAAGCGTAACTGGTTTTGGATCATGTAATCACATTCATTTATAAAGCCTTTAGGCTACTGATGGTTGAATTGTATTCAAATTGAATTTCACCTTCAATAGAGTTTTCCTTAAAGTCATCCTGGCTTCACCCTGTCTTTGGGCCTCCTTTCACCCCCTATCCCCTCTTTGAGTGAGGTCCACAAAGTAAGGAAGTTTTTTTTTAATCTGGGTATGAACTGCTGAAATTCCGCATTTAATGCACAAGGTTCGAGGTAATTATAGTAATTGTAGAGGTGAGTCCAGTGAAAATGTATGTAGGAGCAGTGGAGGCGCTCAGGGAAAAGGAAAGTGGGGATCAAAAGAGGATGAAGCTCAGTTTAGCACAAGAAATGGAGCATTTCTGAGTTTCACCCCCCCTTCGAAGACTAATGTACTTTTTTTGCAGGTTTTTTTGCTAAATCTCACCCGGTTTTGGACCAAACTCAGGGTTCTGGTGCCGTGTTTTCCTGACTGTATAGAAAACTCTAATGTACGGGGAAAAATCAAAAGTTAGTTACATGCTAGCCAAGTTGTTTTTCCCGAAAGGCTCATTCAAATTCTAGGTAGCTAGAAAAAGGGAAGGGAAATTAATAAATTGTTCAAAATTGTAACTCCCAAGTTACCTCCAATAGATGACAAGTGACAACCATGGAGACATTTACCCCTCCTGACTGAATGGGTTTTCCAAGTTGGCAGCTCAGAACTGGTTGACAGAAAATTTCTCCCTGGACAGACTCTGTTGACATTATCAATACCTAGTAGGGAGACCCAGTAAAATGATTACTAGGGGGAAAAAAGGCTGTAAAACTGCACTGTAATATGACTTTTGAAACATATCCATTGCCTAATATTCAATAGTTCACTTTTTTATTAATTGTCAATTTTGTATTCAAATTGATTTTTCATGTCATCAAAAAGTAAACTGGAGACCCCAGTAAATGATTACTTTTTCCCACCTAGGAAAAAAGGGAATGTAAAAGTGACTGAATATGACATTCAAAAATCAATTACCTAATAGTGACATGAATGGTACACCTTATCTATCTATGAAGGAAGGTAGTTTGTTTTGTTTTGTTGTTATGAGATCCACTGAACCGAGATGCTTCAGATCATGTTCTTGATGTCTTTGGAAAGCTCTCAACAAGAATGGGTGCATGGGCTTGGTTCCATGATGTTTGGACTTGTGGTGCAAAAGTTCTTGAATGTTGAATGACTTCTTCACTGAAAATTAAATTAAATCAAAGCTGAGAATTTTGGAGGAATTGGAATGTGCCTTTGGTGTTGTTGGAAAGATCTTGATGAGCAGGATTTAATGGAATTTATTTGGTAAGATTTGGATTCAGAATGTGGGAGATATTGATTTGTAAATGGTTTCTACCATTGAAAATTCAAACAAATCTTCAAAAACCAGGTTTTGAAAGGAAAAATCAGTTGAGGACGTGGTAACACTTGGGCCAACACACAAGCCACACTAGTCTGTTTGAAATTCGATTTTTACTGAATTTCCAATCAGAAAATTCATCAAAATTTAATGTCTCCCACACCTTCGGCTCTAAAACTCAGGAAATCAACTCCATGAAACCCTTCTCATTTAATATTGTTTTCCAACAATACAAAGAGCATGCATCAATTTGCCTTAATAATTTTAGCTTCTATTTTAATGACGAAATTGATCAATCTTTGATAACTATTGCAAATAGGTCTAAACATTATGAAATCACCTTACTGCACCCATATTTATCTAAGGGCTTCCCAATCTTACCCAATACTTGTGCCACGGGATGTTGTTTGGAAGGTACCAATGTGACAAAACAAAACAAGCGGTCGTGGAAAGCTATAATGTATAATACATTTATGTCCATTGATGGAATGTATATGTCTTTATATGTATTTATATGTGTGGAAGTGAATGTATATACATATGTATGTATATATATGGATGTGTGTGTAAGGGTGCATCCACCCTAACATGAGACGAAACAAATGTAATAAGTGTTTGATTTTTCATGATTTTGAAAATTAAAAAATTCACAATATATCATGGTAACATGTAAATAGATTTGAAATCAATTTAATAAATAAAAAATATACTAAAGCATTTTTACAACACTATAACCAATGTTTAATTAATTAGATGTATATTTTGTTGAATGTCTTACATTGTTTAATGCACATACATCCATATGTACATATATACATCAAATATTAATATGTATTATTTTATTATAATATCATATTTTACTATTTGGAATACTAAATTTGCAACATGATTTGATAATTTAAATGCAAAATATATGGATTTATGATCTATCCAATTACCTTTCGTATATGGTCTAGTTGTGCATTATAAATTGTTATTATTTCAAATTTTAAAAATTAAAATTATGTTTGTTCATGAAATGTTTTAAATTTATTGATAGGGATGTTTTTATTAACATATTTATATTAAAATTTCCGTTACTATAGTTGGACAATTGATCAGTATTTTTTGTAGATTGGTTTCCAAAATAGAAATGAAATAAGATATTTGCATTTTTTGTGGCTTGTAAATTGTGATTATATGCACAACCTTTTGTGTATTTTTAAAAAAAGTTGCAATAAGAATTTTTGCACTTGAATTTGTTATTGAGATTGTATCTAATAAAGAAACAATTTTATCATAAAACATCATCGTTCCATGTTCATTATATCAAGATGAAATATTTAAATTTTCAATATTTCATTGTGAATTTCTTTATATATAGAAAAAAAAATTATTCTTGTTTCATTTTAAATACATATATATGATGCAAATAAATTTGGATGTGCAAAAATATTTTGAAATGCAAATTTAGCAAATAAATATATAAAATTGTATAAGTAAAAGGAAAACCAGTATAATCTCATAAAAAGAATGTTTAATTTGTATTGTGTTATTGTTTATAATTGACATTTCTTTTTCAATGATAAAAGCTATATTGAAATTTTTGTTTGACATTGGAGAAAGTAATATAAATGTTTTTTTGAATAAATACAAGATAATGTTGTGTATGTGAAACCATGTTTTGCACTAAATGAGTCGAATACTAAATGTTCAAGAGTTAAACCTTGTGTGTAGTGTATAATGTGACTTGTAACTAATTTAATAAAAAATTGAATATAGTCCAATTCTTATAAATATATCAAAAAATATATATCAATGTTTTATCGTTGAATAGGTGTCCAATTTTTATTTAATATAAAAAATCATTGTATAAATCTACATTTTTCTTCTTGTGTTATTTCCAATTTGAGGATTTTGAAATTTTACCCATATAAACAATTTTGAAGGACATTTACATATAGTCTTGAAAAGTCTCATTTGCAACATTTACAATACCATTTGATTTTATGCAATTTCTTGCACATAATTCCACTAACATGTTTTTCTTCATTAACAATTCATGGTGCAACCTAGTTGTTTGGCTTGGTATCATTGACAATCTAAAATGAAAAGGACATGTGTCAAAATGAATATCTTGTGAAAATAATTTTTATTAATAAAATCCATATTTTTACAAGTTTGTGATATAGTTCAAATTTTATTTAAAACATAAATAAATTCAAGATCAGTTTGTCACATAACTTGTTTCAATTCATAACACTTTACATTTTTGTGCCAAAAATGAGTTGTCAAAACATAAAATACATTAATTTCAAAATTGAAATGAATTTTAAACTAAGGGTGTTTGATAAAAAAACACATGTCATTATAACATCAAGACCATCCATAAATTTTCTATGAAATGTTTTTATAACACATAATCTATAATCAATGAATGTCGACAATTTATTACCTACTAGAAATATTTCATTTATTATTATTAACTAAAATTGTTCACCAAAAACTAAAATACCAATATTTTTTATTAAAAGTGTTGTAGGATTTTTTACACTATAAATTTAAAGTAGTTGCACATATTACACATAAAACTTTGGAAAAATAGCCAAAGCTTGTGTATCAAAAATCTCCAAATCATTGACAATAACGAAGATGAAAGCGTTTGTAAACCTACCATAGATAGCAATTATTACCACATCTATGGTCCCAAGTTTATCATGACCTTAACTTTGGGCTCATGACCAAAACAAAAACATGGAAATGTGTAGGTTGAGAATGCAACTTAGGAATCACATTTACATTCCCGGAATGCGAAAGAGTGTGAGGGAATGAACCCACACACTCCCAAATAGACTCCCACTTTGGGAGTTAAAGTCCCTATGGAGTTCCAAATTTTTAAAGAATGATTTAGGGGTCAAAACTTAATGGATTAAATATTTATTTATATCATTGGAAAGTTCTTGAGACATAGATGTCTAAAATGGGCTTGCGTGATCCATTTGAATACTTACAACACAAATTATAGCCGGAAAAAATGTCGAGAGTTAAAGTGTAAATTTGATTCCCGACACTACAAGTCAAGAATTGCCCTAATTTATATGTGTGTAGGTGGCATGCAACATATTGTTGGTTTTTTTTTTACAAGGGCTATAAATTTTCTTCAAACCTCACTTCGATCGGAGGTTTTCATAAGAAATTACGAGCCTCCAAAATGATGAGAATGCTGAAAATGACATTTGGGTGCAACCCTCGTGGCTAGTCACAGAGAATACTATAAGGGGGAAGGTGATGGCTTCCCCCAAATCCAAGTCATCGTGAGTCTTATGAGTTTATGTATGTCCATGGCTCGTTCGTGCACCAAAACTGCTCTAATTATGCACTAACCAACTTGTTGTTTGGTTTGTGCAAGTACATATGAATAATTGACCCACTTGTCATTCATCCTAGTCCCTATCCAAAGCTCTAACACGCCCCTCTTATCCCTAAAATGTTGTGAGCTAAGGAACGTACCCTAACTCCTTCTTTTTATGTTATTTTCACCTTCAGATTTACATTTGAATCTTTCAAAGAGTTTAGGGGTGCACCAAAGTTCTTCCAAAATTTTATATTTGCATGAAACTATGGATAGGATGTGTAGGTACAATACACAAACTGATTGGAAATGGAAAAATTTGTCTTTTGACAGTTGTTGCCCCAACTTTCAAAACAAACCCCAATAACCTTTCTTGCATTTGTTTTTGAAAGTCATTTGAAAATTGATAATATGTATGTATGATCCAACATTAAAACAAGGAGAAAAAGTCGTAACAAAAGATGAACCAATAGTTGAGGTGATGGTCAAATATCCTAAAGCATGTATCAAAGCATCCGAACAAAAGATCACACAAAGTCAATGGTATTTTTCAAAGACTACAACTATTATATACAACATTTTAAAAAATGTACACAAGCTCAAAGAGAGTTGTAATCTCAATATTATTCACATACAAAAACCACGTTGTTGGTCAAAGAAATAATGCAAACAAAAAATCGCAACAAAAAACCCCAAACAAATATATATAAATAACCTAAAGAACTATACAACTTTTAAAACACTGCATGTTTTGGAAAACACTCATAAACAAATATTTCATTCAATCTAATTATAACGATCTAAAATCAATTCTACAATGTAGTGACTTGAGAAGCATTAAACATTACCATGTAACACAAAAGATAACAAACAAAACCATTACTTTATATTTAACATTCAAGGTGCAGCTGATAGTTTTGATTCCTAGGGTTTTGAGTTCAAAATATTTTAGGAAACTCTTATAATTTAAATGAAAAAGATTAAGGTTGATGTCTACCATTTAAAGTTCGAGTACAAAAGCCACCTACTTATATTACAACTATAAAATATCATAAGGTCCAAAACATCTAGCATTAATATAAATGTAATTTAGGGTTTTAGGTCACATCTAATAGTTTATAATAAAACACATTTTTGCATATAATACCAAGTATGAAAATATAATGAAAATAAAATAAAAGGATAAACAATTGAAACAACTACAAACATTTAACCACAAGATAATTAAGGTTGTTAATAACCTATCAAACCGCCAAAAAAAAAAATTCAATAGATGGAAATTTTGTAATAACCTACGATGTTCAAAACACACCTAATTTCTAAACCACCAATTTATAAAGTAATGTAGTTCTAATTAATTACATTTACAAATATTTTTTTTATCGATTCCTACAAAATCTGCAAGTTTATAAAAAAATCCTAAGATTTGAATTTTACATTATTAATGTAGATGTTTTAAAACCAATTGAAATCATGTCTGTCAATATGAAAAAATAATCCCAAAACATATGTAGCCATATATATGATTTGCATTGGTGGAATTTGTAAATCAATGATATTTTAATATTCATATCTACGGTTTATAACATTAGATCCATTGCATGTTTAGTCTTCCATCCTTAAAAAAATGAAACACACAATTCATTGTCAATAGGAGATTCTAAAAGTTTCAATTTTTTTCACTAAACTTTTATTGACAATTTCCACCATTTAGGAAAGAAACCATGTTCTAGAAACACATTTTGGCTACAATTACAATATATCTATCATTATCATTATCAAAAAAGTAATATCATCAAAAACGTCAATTGTATAAAAAAACATTAGTTCATAATACCTCACAAAACAACACACAAAATGTTGCCAATCATGCACAAACAAATGTCAATAAAGTGTTTTGCGACAAAGAAAACTCATTAACATAAAGATTTTTCTAACAAAATTTTCAACCATAAGATGCAACTTATCATCTCTACCCATTGTGGCTTTTAAAATCCAATATCACATTTTGTTTCATTACAATCTCAAGTTCCAAAAGACATCTAGATGTGCAATCATCATTAAAAAAAACATTAACAGAAAAATCTTCCACACAATTGCTACCATCCTACCAATGGTAAAACAATTGCATATAGATCATAAACATCCAAATTTCATTAAAACATTCAGATTTTGTTAACAATTTTTTGGGACTTCATAATGCAATTTCTCACCTACACTCAAAACAAACATGAACCCATCATGGCCTTGAAAATGTTTATAAGGCTACTAATTTATAGGCCTTCACATCATCATACATGTAGCATACAATGACACATCCAACACATAACAATTTATCATTAAACCATCAAAATCATGAAATATACCTCCAAATCCCACAAAATGGATTGGAACGTGAAATGGGTTTCAATTGTAAAAACACAAAATTGTCAGTTCTTCTTATCAAGGTCTTAGGTGGCAAATTCCACCATTTCCAAAAATAACCACATTAAAAACACAAAAAAAAAAGTGCAATTGTCATATATATAAAAATGTCATTAAAAAAACCCTTTCAAATTAAACCAAATCGTAAGGGGATTAAAGATCTTAAACCCCCTATGACTTCATCAATTCCCACTAATAGGTGATGACAATTAATGTTTTTGTTTTGGGAGAATTTTCACCTATTTTTGACTTGAAAAATATGATTTCAACCTCAACAAAACAAAAAAAAACGAAAAAAACCTGTTGAAGGCACATGTTCACTTCACAATATTAATAAATATTCATGACCTCCCTTGTAACTACTACAAATCCTTGTATGTTTCCTACACTAAAAAAACAAGGAACATCTTGATGTTTTCAATACTATTCTACTATGAACCTATAATCAATAACATGTGGAAAAACTAGTCATATTTATTTAAAAACCAAAAATTACTTGAGAGATGTTCCAATGAAAAGGGGATCAAAGATCTTAAACCCCGAATGACTTCATTAGTTCCCACTAGCTAACAGTGGCGATCAATGTTTTTTGTTTTGGGTGAATTTTTTTTCTTATGTAAAAAATGATTTTGAAGTGATTTTTAAAAAAATGTAACCAAATTTGGCTAAATCATCTCATGGATGATAACCGCTTCAGCCACACAACCTAAGAAAAACCTGAATAATAATCTTACAAAAGATTTCATAACAACACTTTGCAAATGATTATTTTATCACATATTGTAATGACCTTTTGCCATCCGTTCCCAATGTTTAGTGGGTGTAAGACATAGTTTCATAACTTGTAGGAAAAAAACCAAAATACAAAAACTAAGTATGAAAAACAAAAAAAAAATCTTACTAATGGGGCAGTGCTAAAAAATGCAAAATTATCATGGAATATTCACAAAGCCACCACAACCTTGTGTAAGAATAAAGAAAAACAATTGCGACAATGTATTAAAAAAAAAATTGTTGCGCAATATGCACAAAGCCAACATGGAATATTCACAAAACCACTAGATCCCAACACTAGAAAAAATAAATGTAGCCACCATGGTGTATCAAAAAACACAAGGACACATAAAAACTTGAAAAAATGCAATGCCTTTGATGGTGTATCCAAAGAGATAAGAAAATATTACACAATATGCACAAAATTTCCAAAACCTCGTGCAAAAACAAACAAGAACTTGAAGAAATGTAGTGCTTTTGATGGTGTATCCAAAGATGTAGGAAATTGTCAAACAATATGTAAGCCATTAGAACCCCACCCAAGAACAAACAAAGTGTCGGTGGTTTATCCAAAAAACACAAGAGACTATTCCACAATATCCACAAAACCACAAGATCCATGCACAAGAGTAAATAAAAGACACAAAACCCAACTTAGAAGAAACAAAAGGAGATTATCACATACCACTAAAAATAACACACAAAAGAATGACTACCTAAAACTACAAATGCAACATAAGCTTGCCGCAAACATAAAAACCCACCTTGTCTCCCAGACATTTTACCAAAACTCAACCTCAACTAATCAAACCTTAATTTTAAAAAAAAAATCTTAACCTAACATTAGCATCTAAATGTTGCCATCACAAAATCTAGTCCTTCCAATCTGGAACTAAATAACTTAAAGTAAACAACCACCAACAAAATTGATGCAAGAGTCCATGTCCTATGAAGTAAGGCCTAACAAACTAAGGCTTCAAGTGCAATAATAATATTAATTTGAAAAGAATGTTCCCTCATTATGCTACATTTGATTCCTAAGAGTTTTTATAAAATCATTTTTTAATATCATGTGACAAGTAATTGTCCATTCCATTGCGATAGATCCATTTTTTAATAAAGTAGAATATCCAAGCATCATTATATTTAAAAATTTAACAAGGTCAAAATTTGACGAATTTTTTAATTCAAAATTTTAAAAAATTGCTAACAACCTTCAAAACCATCATTTTCATGATTTTTCCATTAAAACAAATTCTCTTGATGTCTAATTTCCCATAAAACCTTTAAATAACACATTACCTATAAAAGTAATTAATGATTTATTTTTCTTGGGGCTTGAGGTTCATAATTTCTTAACTTGGAAAAACCAATGTCTACTTATATAATGGTTTGAAAGTTTTAAAATAACCCAATTTCTTAATCCACTATAATTTTACACTAGGTTTAGTAGGTATTTAATGATACATAAGGATTTTATATTTGGGTAAATGTTCTTGTGGATGATAGCCACATAACAAAACTTGAGAAAAGGAGGGAAAAAAACCATTACTGATGATTGGGTCTAATTTTTCTTATTTTTTATTTTTTTCCCATCAATCTTGTGATGTGGTTAAAGTGGCAATCACATGTAAGAAAACTTACCCAAATTTGATTATAAACAAGATATGCAAATAAATTCAATTTGAGCATCATCCTATGTTGTTGGTTGCTTTATTGGAACGTAATATGGAAATTAGGAAATTTGTAAAAACATTTTTCAAAAATCTAGCATATATTGGCCTTTTCTTTTGTAGAAAATCCTTCACATATGTCAAAACCAAAAATATTAGGTTGAAACATTGCAAGAATTTGCCCCCAAAAAATCATTTACTATGTAGTCAACATGATTTAATAAATTTCAACAATAGATCGTATGTGTAATGCTAAACATACAAGACCCAAGTCAATCAAAATATTTATTTTTGTTTTCAGCCTAATGTGTGATACAAACAAATGTTGGATAAATATATAATTTATCATATGTACCTATATGATAACAATATAGAAGTCTTCAAGAAATTATCTTATTGGAATGGTATTAATATTAAACAAGTTGTTAATTGTATGTATTGCTATGATATGAGCAATTATTTTTCACCATTTCACAAAAAACATTTCAAAAAATAAATTACATGTCACAAATTCCCTATTTTGGGGAAAATAAAATTTTCAAAAAAAATGAAAATTAGTTTTAAAAACTAAAAACTAGTCAAAATTCACCATAGTTGCTTACAACATGAACAAAATTGTTGTTCAAGATTTTTCTATTTTCACATTTTAAATATTCCCAAGTTTGGTTAAACAGTCTTATGGATTATCATCGTTTGAACAATATCACAATTGTTTTGTTTAAAAAAATGTTGGGTGCAAGTACATAATTTTTCTATAACATGGTAATGAGGATACTAACACATAAGGACATTAAAAAAAATCTTTTTTGTTAGAAAGCTTTGACTTGATGGGGATAGGAGGTGCCAAAAAAATCATTTGTAATTGTTGAATCACCTATAGGATAGATCTCATTTGTCTAAATTGTCAACCCTAAACCCTTCACTTGTAGCTTGCCATATGCTTTTCTTTTGCACACTTGCAACTCACCATCATTTGTCCTTTCACATACTTGCAATTCACCAATGGCCACATTCAACAATGTTTAAAGTTTAATTGTCATGGTCTACCTCCCCTTAGGCTTTAAGGTTCCATCTTGAATCTACAAGTTGTAAGTTGCCCTCATTTGTTGCTTGGTTAGATCTTGTTGACTAATGCAAGATTTTGTGATCATTGTTGTACTTTCAAGCTTTGATTGGAGTTTGTAAATTTGCAACCATTTGAAGCTAGGAACATTAAGCAAATAAATCAATGCCTTTGCAAATAATGATAAGATGAATGTGTGTTTTTTTTTGAGTTTGTTATTTATATTGTATTTTATGTGCTTGTCTTGAGCACAAGGGATTGAGAAGGTTTAGGGTTTAGGGCTGAGCATGAATGTTCATTTTCAATCATTTTTATTGATATGTGCACACTACAAATTGATTTCAATTAATTTTGATATATTTGACTTTGTTGTGTTTGATAGTAACTTTGTTATATTCAAGTTTGTTGTGTTCAACTTTGAGTTCAAACCAAGTTTCAACTTTGTTGTAATTCAAATCTCAACGAGCTTTGACCATCAATGAATTATTTATTTCATGTGTATTATTATGTGATGAACTTTTGTGTAAACTTGAGTTGTTACAATCTTTAATAATCAATGTTTCCTTATTCTTGTGGTTTGTGAAAAAAATATAAACTTCAAAGTTGAATTCTACAAAGCTTGATAGAAAACAAAATCATGTTTTGTAATTTGCATTATAATGCTACTGGACTCAATTTTTGACCAACATTAGGAATCAAGTAAAAATCCTAATTTAATTTTTCTTGCATCTTGGGTTGAACATTTTTTTCTTGGGTTCATTTTGGGGTTGATGCACATGGCTCCTTTTAAATCCCTAACAATTTCAAGTTTCACCTACTTGTTTGGTCAACAAAATGTTAAGATTTGCAATGGTAATGTTGTTGACAATGTTGTTAAAAGCAACAACCAAAGTGTTATGAATTCTATCATGGACAAAGGGAAATCAATAGTGAATGAAGGTGGTTCATCCCAAATCAATATGACCTTTGTAATTAAACCAAAAACCCCCCAAAAGAAATCAAGCTTGAATCTATGAAAAGAAAAAAAGCTTATGGGTGAAGATAGGCTTGTCACATATGTTTAGTGCAAGATTTGCACTAAAAGTTACAAGTAGAATTATTTTACTGCTACCAAGTTTGATTATTTTTGCAAAGATGATAATAGGAAGAAAGTTACTTCCCTCGTGCCCAATATTCCTATAGGTACATTATAATATGCTGAAAATTGTCAACATGTTAATGATGTATTATTTTATGTTTCCAAAAGTGGAGAAAATGTGTTGGACAATTTTATGCAAGGCATGCCACATGAAGGCTTGAAGAAAATCATTCAACTTGACACAATGTTTTACCTACTCCAAAAGGGAAAACCCATGCTTAAATATTTTCATTGTTCCAACAATTCCTTCAAATGAAGAATTGTCCATATAAGCATTAGTTTGACAACATTGGCTAGTCCATGGCTAAAATAATGCTTGACATTGTCAAAGCAACTATTGTAGAAGTTGTGAAATTAACAAATTACATCTTCATATATTGTGACAAAGTTACAAATCTTGATTATTAAAGTTGGTTGTCCTTACATGCATATGTCATCAAGGATTTGTCTTGGATTCCAATTTTTGTCTCCCTTAAATGGATGGTTCAAGAAGTTGATTCAAGAAATTTAACTAAAGTCATCACTCAAAAATTATCGATTACTAGTGGTGTGATAGGTGAATTTTTATTATCTAAACTCATTTGTTTTGGAGTTGAAATGTGATTTTTTTTAGGGTGCCAAGATTATAGTTATGCAACAAATTCAAATTATGCTATTGACATGCAAAACATCCATTGTATGCCCCATCAATCTAATCTTGTCATACAAGTTATCTGTAAGTTGAACATGGTTTATAACTCGGAGAACATAGTCCAAACCTTATATGCTTACTTCAACAAGAGCCCTAAAAGGCACTTGGAATTCATCAAGCTTGTTGAGATCATGGAAATTCAAGATAATAAATCATTAAAAAAATCAAAACAAGGTGGATTTCTTTGCTAGAACTTTCAAAGAGGGTGTTGAATGAACATTGCATTTTAGTGGTCAAGATGACTCTAAATTAAATATTAACAACAATTATGCCAAGGTGAACTTAAAATTACTATGTGATATTGAGGTTTTATACAAGTTGTCAATCTCGTTATCATTCTTGGAAGAAGTGAACAACTTGATGAAGCTAGCCTAAGTTTTATGGGAACAACCAAATTTGGACAAGTAAATCTATTCTCACATTTTGTGAACCCTAACACTACTTTCATGTTCGATGTGTTTTATTCCTTCAGGTCTTGGTGGGTTCATTTGATGCCCTTTAAGGGTTCAATTCCCACAAATCAATATTCAACAAGCGAATACCAAACATACGTAGTCAAATGAAATTCCATTGCACATTTTAAAATAGCCAATCATTTCATAAATAATTTTTTTAATCACCAAATGTTTTAAAGTAAATAATCAAGTCACCTACCCCCCTACAAACATTTCACCAAACTAGCTATTTAAGCCATGATGAATGTTCCCTCTTAGCCATGATACCTATTTTTGAAAGTTGAAAATAAAAACCATGATCCTTATATTCATTTCCATGATTCATACAAATTATGCAAGGATAAGATGCAATTAATAATGAACATTAAAAGCAGTCTACAACATCTTGTTATCAATTGGTTATGGAAATAATATAGCTTATTGTTTTAGTCTAAATATTGACCCAATACCTTCAAAATAAAAAACCACAATAATTTGGGTTTCAATATTATTATATATGTCATGTCATATACTAGTCAACAAAGTATATACTTGCCCAACATTGTATGGACTAGTGTGAAGATCAAGTCCTTTTACCATGAAATTTGAGATGGTATATACATATATATACACAAACATACATACATATGCCTTACCCATGTGTGGTAACTTTTGTCTTGTACCTTTTAGAATAACATATTAGGTTGTTGCATATTGTAAACTTGCCTTGTTTTTATCCTACCTAGTTAATGTATATTTAAGATCCAGTTGACCTCTAGGGAAAGTAATTATTTTGAAATAGGTAACAAGAGTTTATAAGCCAAAATCATTATATTACATGTACACATTTCCATAGTTTGCAATGCACATGGTTATGATGGTTTTATTCAAATTAAAGATATCATTGATTTTGGAACATGTGTAGATATTACTACAAATTGTTATTATAGTAATGCTTTCAATGTATTATTGAGGTGCTTTCAACGAATCATTAATTTTCTTGTGGGGCATTTCAAATTCTAGGTTTTCATGTGTGAAATTACCAATGTGCCTTACTTGTACCCATAGATCTAGATATTTATGAACTTACATTTATATGTTTATATTCACAATACAAATACTAAGTAAATGTGAAAAAAATTACCTCCATCTTTAACTTGTAATGAAGCAATTATTGGTAATTTTCATTCATTCAAACCTTATAAACCCTAAACTTCTTAGATTGTTTGAATTTTTTGAAGCCTATAAACTATAAAACTTTACCTAACTAAGTTTGTTTTTGAAATTTTACAATTACTCTTACCCAATTGATATATTAAAATTAAAACATCAATTGAACACTAGGTCAAGACCAATGTTATTTAGTTCTTGGTAGTTTTAAGAAAAAACCTTTTGTTCCAATTTCTAGTAGCCCAATGGTTGTTAATTTTGAAAAGAATGTATAGTTTTGGCCAATTACTTTTCATTGTACAACCTACATAGTGGTTTTGAAGTTGGTTTGTTAATCATGTCTATATATAGACAAGGGTTATAGTATTAATCTAGTAATATATAGAGGGATTTGAATATCCTTGTGTGTGAATGTGAAGAAAAATTATTACGGCCAATGAAATAATTTGATTTGGTAGTATTTTTTTTTTTGTAATTACCTTGACTAAAATGTGTAATAGGGTTTGGTAGTTTTGTGAGAATTTTAGAGGACCAATGGAAATGTTAGAAAGGGTTCATTATTTCCAATGTTCAACATATATAAGGTTACATGTATAGGCTCGAAGATTTTTTTTAGGCCAATGAGATTGTTGGATTTGGTGGTTTAAATTTATTTTTTTGAATGAAGTAACAATTCAATGTGAGTAACTATTCATAAACAAGGTTCTTGCACATGAAAGTTATCTATAAAGTCAAGCAAACATGGCACAAGAAGCCCATTTTGGCCCATTTAGGAGACATAACTTCAAAGACAATACCAAAAAATAACACACATGCCCACCAGGGCTTGAAACTCATATTTCAAGCAAGACTTGGCAAAATTGCCTTTGGACCTATCTATGATGTGGTACTTTCATTGAGTAAATTGTGAGTGGCATAAAATTGTGGGTGAGTCCCTTGAATGGCATGCCCTAAACATTGTGAAATATCACAGTGTGTTTTACCACCACACTATTGCTACCTAAGGACTTCCAAGGCAGTCTTTGAAACAATGTTTGTAATTTGAACTTCAATGTTTGAAGCTTTGTTTCCTAGGTGATGCAAACATTTTAGATTTTAGTTTGAAGTTTGGGTTTGAATTTATTTATTTATTTTTTAAACTTTTTAAATAGGCAGCTAGCTTTCATGTGTATGGGAATTTAAACCCATTTTTAACCCTTTTTTTTGGTTTTGGAACTCAATAAACCTTGAAATTTTGATTGGGCTTATGTGTATGGGTATTTACATATGCTTAAAATCCTAACTTTTGGTCTACAACCATAAACCCTTGAAGTTTTTGAAACATTTGATGTGTGTCAATCTAAACATGGTCCTATAACCCTACTTTAAAACTTGTAGCTCTAGAAATTTAGTCATTGACATTGAGTTCGGAAGCCATGGGTATCTTCATGAAGTAAAAACCTTTGTTTATGGTATGCAATTCAAGCATAGACCTTAATTTATGTCTTCTACTAACCAAAATTATTCAAACATGTTGATAATGTGGACGTGTGTGACTTTCATTATGGTTGTGAATTTTGGTAATCTACTTTGTGTTTGGAACATAAGGGTTTTGTCTTTTGTTAGAAACTTGTGTTTATGGTATGTAGCTCAAGCATATACCCTAACAACATTGGCCTTGATGAGTATGGCATTCAAACAAATCTCAAACCCATCTTCTTGATTTTGATGGTGTCTAAACTTATAATGTTCTTTTCAATGTAGCTACTCAAGTGCTTATGTAGCCCTGAAAGCTCACCTATCCATCTACAACCATAATAAATGAAGTATTTTGATAATGCAGATGTGTGTGACTTTTTGTATGCCCCTAAATTTTGGTAGTATACCAAGTGTTTGGAACCTAAAGGTTTTGTCTTTTGTTAGAAACTTGTGTTTATGGTTTGTAACTCGAACAAAAACCCCAATAACATTGGCCTTGATGAGTATGGCATTCAAACAAACATCAAACTTGTTTTCTTGGATTTGATGACATCCAAACTTATAATGTTCTTTTCAATGCAACTATTCAAATACGTATATAGCCCTAGAAGCTTACATGTCCATCTACAACCAAAATTACTAAAGTATTTTGATAATGAGGATGTCGTGTGACTTTCTATATGCCCCTAAATTTTGGTAGTATACCAAGTGTTCAGAACCTAAGGGTTTTCTCTTTTGCTAAAAACCTATGTTTAGGGTTTGTAGCTCAAACATAGAGCTTAATAATGTTGGCCTTGATGAGTATGGCATTCAAACAAACCTCAAACCCATCTTCTTGAATATGATGACATCCAAGTTTATAATGTTATTTTTAATGCAACTGTTCAAGTACCTATGTAACCTTGAAAGCTTACCTGACCATCTACAACTAAAATTAATGAAGTATTCTGATAATGCGGATGTGTGTGATTTTTAGTACATATAGCCTTGAATTTTAGTAATATACTAAGTGTTTGGAAATTAGGGGTTTTGCTTCTACTAAAAACATGTGTTTATGGTCTACAACTCAAGCACATACCCTAATAATGTTGGCCCTGATGAGTACACCATTCAAACAAACTTCAAACATGTCTTCATAGATCTAAGCCCTTTCAAGCTTATATTATTTATTTCAATGTAGTTGCACAAGTACTTTAAGGTCCCTTGAAAGCTTACATGTCCATCTACAACCATAATTAATGAAATATTTTGATAGTGTGGATGTATGTGACTTTTTGTATGCCTTTAAATTCTAATAATATACCATGTGTTTGGAACCTAGGGGTTTTGTTTCTACCATAAACATGTGTTTAGGGTCTATAGTTCAAACATAGACCCTAATATGTTAGCTTTAATGAGTATGACATTAAAAAAAACCCATCTTCCTAGATCTAAGCCCTTTCAAGCTTATATTGTTTATTTTAATGCATGATTGCACAAGTACTTTAAGGTCCCCTAAAGCTTACCTATCCATCTAAAACTAGAATTAATGAAGTATTATGATAATATAGATGTGTGTGACTTTGAGTATGGCCCTGAATTCTGGTAGTTCATACCATGTGTTTAGAAATTAATGGTTTTGTCTTTTATTGGAAACATGTGTTTAGGGTTTGTAACTCAAGCACAAACCCTAATACTGTTAGCCTTGATGAATATAACATTCAAACAAACCTCAAACCCATCTTCCTGGATCTAAGCCCTTTCAAACTTATATTATTTATTTCAATGTAGTTGTGCAAATACTTTTGGGTCCCCCAAAAGCTTACTTATCCATCTACCACCAAAATTAATGAAGTATTTTGATAATGCAGATGAATTGTGTGACTCTAAATATGGCCTTAAATTATGGTAATATACCATGTGTTTGGAAGTTGGGGGTTTTGTATTCTATTATAAACACGTGGTTATGGTCTACAATTCAAGCATAGACTTTAATAATGTTTACAAGTCCATTCATAGTTGGGTTACCAAAAAAGGAAAGAAAAACTTAAGGACTTTTTACAGCTAGTTTTTACACATAACATTTACATGAAACAAACTTAAGTGAGAAAAATTGAATAATCCAATATAAGATAATTCATGTGTTAATGGTGATTTTTCACATTCATATTTTTTTTTTGGTGAATATTTTATTTTAATACCATAAATGCAGAAAATTCAAGAAAATACCAAAATGAATTTCAATGGACAATTAAACATTTTTTTGGCAAGATTATTTCCGACACATGTGACCTACATCTAAAGGTAAAGATTTTGAACCCATTGAACATTTTTTTTTTAATCAAGTGGTTTTAAAAAAAAGTCCTTTACCTCACAACCCTTCCCATCAAAATTTCAAAACTTTGAAATTTTTGTATGATTTTATTTTTCATCAAGTTCATCCAAAGAACATGTACTTTCATAGAAGGGGGCATTTTTTTGTTGTACAAAAGATTTGAAATCTATTGTATGATTTTATGCTTTCCTTTTTATTACTTTTTTAAAAATGTACTTTAGACACTTGATTCCTTTAATTTATAAGACTCAAAATGACATTTACAAGACATCATTTTATCTATTGCCATACAACAATCCACTACGATTATGATAATGTAAGAGAAAAATAATCCAAAGTTGTCTTTTGTAATCTCTTTTTAGTTAAACATTCCTTGTTGGTACCCAATTGTGGATGGACCTTACCTTAATGAGTATGGCATTCAAACACACCTAAAACTTGTATTCCTAGATCTAATGGCGTTCAAGTTTATAATGTTTATTTGAATGCAACTACTTAAATACTTATGTAACTCTCAAAGCTTACTTGTCATTCTATTGCCAAAATGATTCAAGTTTGTTTATAGAATGGATGCATGTGATTTTGAGTATGGCTTGAGACCCTACCCTAAGCTCTATAATTCTAAAAATTTGGTAATTCAAGTGAGGTTGGAGTGTAGGGCTCTTTAAATGAACTAAAAACTTGTGTGTTAGGTTTGTAGCTTAAGCATATACCCTAGTCTTTTGGCTTTGATGAATATGGTACCTAAACACTCCTAAAAGTTGTCCATGTTTCTGCAAATTGCTTTGTATTTACATCCATTGTTTGATTTGCAAACCATGTCTTTAGTAATTATTTTGGCTTGTAATTCAATGGTTGAAATCCGGTCATTATGTATGTAGATTTGAATGTGAACGGTCCATTTTTTTTTCTGCATGTTTCTAGGGATGGTTGAATTATGGGCAAATACATCTTTAAAGCCAAATCTACCATTGACACAAATATCTAAGTTAGTGGCATTGCATAAGGCTAAAGCCTTTTAAAAAGAAAATGTACCAAGGTAGTTTGCTGACTCTATCTAGTTCTACACCATGGTAATTTTTTACAATTTACATTTTGCAAACTATAGCCTGGGTAAGAAGTAAGTTACTCAATTTATTCTTCTTGTTGTGTAAAAACAAGTTTACACTAACTATCAAATAGTTTATCTTAATTCATACCTTATGGAAGAAACATTGAAAGAATGATTGTGGGACATTTTGAAGGAACTGAAAACATGAACTTCAAATGCAAAAGGTTCAAAGAAAACAAAACAACACTATAATGTGATGAAATGCTAGAATGTTTAAAAGCCACAAATGGGCATGCAACAAGGAATGTCTTAAAGAGATTTCAAAGTCTAATGTATGGGGCACTTATACCTGAAACTCCATCATTTACACCATTTAAATTTATAACCTTTAACCTAAACACCGGCCCATCTTTGGACTTTACACCACCTAGAAATGGTGGTGGTGAGAAATCAATGACAAAATTAGATATGTTATAAAGCCAGTCCAAGAGCATGGCAACAATCGCATCTCGCTTCTCAACAACTTCCCAAATCTAAGATGCCTCCTTAGTTGGCAAGGTGGAGATCAACAATGAAAAGTTGAATAAGGTGAAGATTAAAAATTTGAAAGTAACTAGAAAACTAAGTGTTCTCATGGAAGAACAATTTAGACTAGGGGTTAAAGCTATTTTGCACATGTAGCTAGAAGTCCTTGGTCCAGCCATGTGTAGTAAGGTTAGCAATTTGGTCACTAACAACCTTGTATGTGAGGTCCATGTGTCTCCTAAGTAGGAAATTAGTTATGAGAACGGCAGTTTAGAACAAATGTGCATATTTTGGTTTGGTTCAATCAAACCTTTTCATGAGGTGCCTCCATTTTCTCTTCAACCCACCTATGCCCGATTCCATTTGCACCCTAAAACTTGTGTACATCTTGTCATAGGCTCACACTATAGCATGGTCAACATCTGGTGTTAACTCCCATCACCTTATCCTCTGCATAACCCTAAAAAATATAGCCTAGATCTCCCAATAGGTATTCAAAGTAATCATCACCATGGGTGAAGTACTAATGCCAATTCTTATAAACATCTAAATGCTACAAGATACTCACATCATGGTAAGAGCCATGATAACCAATGTCTATGTAGATGAACAACCCGTGATGGTCCATAATGACCATGTTGTTCATTGCATATATCTTTTTTCCACTTGATAAACCATGTGCAATGTGCTTCATTTTGCTAGGGCTTGCAAATCTCAATCAAAGTGCCATCAATAAACCCAATACACCTTGGTATCTTTCGCAAATGTGCATCCAAAGTAACCCTCTCCTCAAGTGTGGGCCAGTGTATCTCATCTTCAAGTGCATGGTTGATGCATGATGCAATGAATATTGCATCATCACATAATGCAAAATTTGACTAGTTCCACATAAAGGCATCATACATAATCACATTGTCATGCTTCATGTAGAGAATGAAATTCAAGATACGTTGCTTAGGAGACAATTTTAATGGCATGCCTAATACAATTGAACCCTCACCTATCATGATGCAAAACAAAACATCAGATCTGAAAACCTTAACCATAAACCCCAAAATTCAAACCTCCCTAGCCTACACCCTAACCAAGACCCCTAAACCAAAACCTTAAATTTCAAACTTAAAAACCCTAGCCTAAACCATAAATTTCAGACCTGAAAACCCTAACCCAAACCCCTAAACCTAAACCCTAAATTTCAGACCTAAAAACCTTAACCTAAACCCTAAATTTCAGACCTGAAAACCCTAACCTAAACCCTAAATTTCAGACCTAAAAACCCTAGCCTAATCCCTAAACATAAAGTGATGAAAATAAGAAGGGGAAAACAAAAAAAAAACTTATATAGTTCACATGGGAATCTTATTATACATTTAAAGTACTAACCCTACCCTAGATCTAAACCATATTCTACAAAAGTACAACCATCATTTAAACCCTAATGTTTTATTTCCTAACCCTAAATTCTAAAAACCATACTTTTAAAACCTTAGCCCTAAAAATAAGCCTTAAACCTTAAACTTGAAACCCTAAAATTTCAAACCCTAAATTATAAAGTCAAACCTAAACCCTACAAACAACCCCTAAAATTCAGACCCTAAAAAGTTTAACCCTAAACTTTAAACCTTGAACCTTAAAATTCAGACCTTAACAAACCCAAACCTAAACCCTAAAACCAAACTATACAAACCTTAACATTTAGACTCACAAAAGACCAAAGTTAAACCTTAAACCAAACCTTAAAAAGTTGAACCTTAAAACCTAAAACCAAACCTTAACATATGGACCCACAAAAAACCAACCTTAAACCCTAAATCAGCCCTTAACAAGCCCAAACAGTAGACGTTACAAATGAAACCCAAAAAAATCCATCTAAACCCTAAAAATGAAACCCTAGAAAACCCAAAATTATATTTCAAAAGTTAGACCTTAAACCATAAAAACTTAAACTCTAGTGTCTAACCTTTGAAAACCCATACTCTAAACCCTAAAAGTTAAGTTCTAATGATCCAAACCTTAAACTCTAAAACTTGAACCTTCAAATAATTAATAGCCAAATAAATAGTCAATAGTCATTGACAATAATCAATAGCCAAAACCAGAAACCAATAGCCATAGCTAATAGGCATATAATAGTCTATAGCCATCAACAATAACCAATAGCCATAACAATAATTAATAGCAAAATCAAATCAGTGGATAGCCATATCCAATAGCCAACATCACCTTAGCCCCATGGCCCATATACCTAGCCCTCATAATATAAGCTAGAGGTGGGCAGCCAATGAGTGGAAAAAGAAGAAGTTGATATGCTGAATTTGGGGATCCCATCCTGGGTTTTCCCAATTTGGACCCCTCTTGGTCCCCTATCCTGAAACTTTCCGGATAACACAAAAACAAGGGATGAGGGAGCAAAGAGGGGTGCAAGTGGGCACCAACAGGGTAGGACTTTAGGCATAACTTTAATATGAGAAAGTTTATGAAATCAGGTTGTGTAGAGTATGTGTAACTAGACCCTGATTCCAAACCTGTAAAATTGATTCAATTTTTTTTGAAAAAATAACTAGAGTGGTTCAATAATTTAACAAAGTGCACAAATATTGTGCTATTAGTTAAAAGTTGCAATATGAGTCTACAGATTTTTTTCAAAGGGTCATCAAAGTAGTCATCGTGCATAACAACATTTAGCCAAATTTGACTATTAACTAAATATGAAAGTAGGAAAATTTAAAAACCCTTGTGTATTTTGGCTACTTGCTGGAACTTGCTGTAGAAATATGGCGAGTTAACTTTCTTTTAATTAAATCTGGAAAACTAGGGATTTTTTCAGAAAATCGTTTTGAATCCATCAGAATCATATCTCGAGGTTGAAAATTTGTGAAATTCACCCCTCAAAGGTACACTACATGTGAATAAAACATACTACTCCTACATTTCTATTGAGAAGAATATTAATTGACTGGCTAGAAATCTAGGCCCTATATAAAAGAAATTAGAAAAATAATCCAATTTGAGTTCAAATTGCAACATAAGAAAAATCATGCAATTCCAAACATAGCAAAATCCTCTCTCCCTCATCTCCCCCCCCCCTTCTATGTTCCCATATGGTTCTCAATAGTTCATCATTATTTATATCAATTTTTTCATGTCCATGTACATGTGGAAGGTAAAAGGATTAAATGGATAGGCGTGAAAAAGGTAGGTTATTAAATTATTTTAATATGAAAAACATGGACATGAAATATTGGCATGGACTAATTTGCCTTTCATACCCATGTAAGTGGATAGGAGAAAGGAATGAGGTAATTAGGATTGGAAGAGGTAAGTATGAACTTACATAGACACAAAAACAATATTTTCAAAATTATATAATTGTTTGATGTAACTGCATTGGCAATCATCCACAAGAGGAATTAGCCAAATTTGGCAACAGGTCACCAAGGAAAATAGAAAAATATATTAATCCTGCTATATTTTGGCAACCCACTTGAACATATTGTCTAAATTTGGTGATTTCAGCATAAAGAAATTCACAGATTTTTATTCTCTTTTACAAACACAGTTTTCAATCTGTAAAATATGGATCCACCACGGCAATCGTAACATAAATTTGAGCTTTCACCCCCATTTTGCAACAGGAGTTTCTCAACTTTTCATCCATTGTGCAACCTGAACTTCCAACTTTTCATTCATTGTGCAACCTGAACTTCCAACTTTTCATTCATTGTTTAACTTCCTTTTCAATCTTTCATCTGTCATGCAAATTTTTCATTAGTTGTGCAACCTTTGGAAGCCAAGTTTCCCAACTTCTTGCCCAACATCTTTTCCAAGTATTTCTTTCTTCTTTTCTCAATGCTTCTTTCCATGGTTAGGCAACAAGAAAGTCCACTTTTTTCCCCAAGTCATGCAACAAGTGTTTCCCACTCCTTCTACAGGCAGTGAAAGGTGTGCCCAAATTGCCCAAGGAATGCCATCTTCTTTCTCCTTCCTCAGATGAAAGCCATCTGGAAAGAAAGGTTGTGAAAAGATTTGAGCCATGGATGCTCCACTAGTAAAACTAGATTTTTT